>CETH01135794.1_pt1 | contig 48905 bp, 42 predicted proteins | sample 361461 | NCBI WGS metagenome assembly CETH01 (sample SAMEA2622695, study PRJEB7988) | marine metagenome | isolation source: saline water (ENVO:00002010), including | reverse complement strand
ATATCTGTACTGAAAATGAATAATGTTGACTCACCTGTTTCTTCTAATTCAAGATTAAAATGTTGAGAAAAAACAAATGATAAAAAAGTGAATAATATAGCAGACAAATGTGCAAATTTTAACGATACGTTCATAGAACTCCTCCTTTTAATGACAGTAAATTACTGTTTTAATTCATAAATAAATGTGACATAGGCAACAAATTTAAAAAAATACAGGCATTTAAACTAGTTGTGTTTGAATTAATTTAATTGACGAGATTTGATTATTAAAGGCTTATGTTGTAACAACATGAAACCAGCTATGAATTAAGTTGATTATACATCTGATTTATAGCATGATCAAGGTTGCAATTATCAACAGAAGATATTTGTATAGTTTCTATATCTTTAGGCAAATTAAGCTTCCCTTCTTTTAAATCACTAACATCCATCTTTGTAATTAAAAGTAGAGAAGGCCTTTTAAGTAAATCTTTATTATATTTTCCTACTTCTCCCTTGAGTACATTAAACTCATCATTAATATCTTCAGAACATACATCAATCATATAAACAAGGACTTTTGTTCGTTCAATATGCTTCAAGAAAGTTATCCCAAGGCCTTTTCCTTTTGAAGCTCCTTTTATTATGCCAGGAATATCTGCAACAACAAAACTTTGATATTCCTTATACTTAACAATACCTAAATTTGGAACTAATGTCGTAAAAGGATAGTCAGCAATTCTTGGTTTTGCATTAGATATTTTAGATATAAAAGTTGATTTTCCTGCATTAGGGAAACCCACTAAACCAATATCTGCTAAAACTTTCAATTCTAGCTCTAAAAATTTTTCCTCCCCATCTTGGCCATCATTTGCTCTTCTAGGTGCAGGATTATTTTGAGTTTTAAAACGAGCATTACCAAAACCACCATTTCCTCCCTTTGCAATAACAATTTTTTTATTATGCTCTTTTAATTCATCTATAATAATATCAGATTTTATATCTTTAATAATAGTTCCAAGGGGGACATCTATGCATATATTCTGTCCATTTTTACCATGCATATTTTTGCCTTTACCATCACCACCATTTTTAGCAATATATTTTTTATTATAAGAGACATCTTTTAATGTAGTCAAATTAGAATTAGCTTGGATGATAATATTACCACCTTTACCACCATCACCACCAGAGGGACCACCTTTTGGTCTAAATTTTTCTCTAAGGAAAGCTGTACATCCATGACCTCCATTACCTGCTTTTACATGAATAGAGGCAAAATCAATAAAGTTCATTACATATTAGCAATAATTGCATCACCAAATTCTGAACATTTAAGCAATGTTGCTCCTTGCATTTGTCTTTCAAAATCATAGGTTACTTTTTTTTGTTTAAATGTTTCATTTAATGCATTTATAATCAAATCAGCAGCTTCATTCCATCCAAGATGTCTTAACATCATTTCTCCAGATAAAATAACAGAGCTAGGATTAACTTTATCAAGACCTGCATATTTAGGTGCCGTTCCATGAGTTGCTTCAAATAAAGCTTTCCCTGTAATATAATTAATATTAGCTCCAGGAGCTATACCTATACCTCCAACCTGAGCAGCTAATGCATCTGAAATATAATCCCCATTTAGATTCATAGTGGCTATCACATCATACTCATCTGGCCTTGTTAATATTTGCTGTAAAAAAGCATCAGCAATAACATCTTTAATAATAATTTTTCCATTTGCCATTGCTTCTTTTTCTGCTTCTCTAGCATAATCAACACCTTTTTCTTCTACAAGGTTATCATATTGCTTCCATGTAAACACCTTATCACTAAACCTTTTTTCTGCAATTCTATAACCCCAATATTTAAAGCCACCTTCAGTAAACTTCATAATATTACCTTTATGAACCAAAGTAACACTTTTTCTATTATTATTAATCGCATACTCTATTGCATCCCAGACTAATCTTTGTGTCCCCTCTTTAGATACTGGCTTTAAACCTATACCACAAGAATCTGGGAATCTAATTTTATCATATCGTTCTTTAAAATTTGTCTTCATTAATTCTAAAAACTGTCTAGTATCATCACTGCCAGCTCTAAATTCAATTCCAGCATAAATATCCTCTGTATTCTCTCTAAAAATAGCCATATTAATTTTATCAGGATCTTTTACAGGAGATGGGACATTGTCAAACCATCTAACAGGCCTTAAACATACGTACAAATCAAGTTTTTGCCTAAGAGCTACATTTATAGAACGAATGCCACCTCCTATTGGAGTTGTCAAAGGACCCTTAATTGCAACTAAATATTCATTAATTACATCTAAAGTCTCTTGTGGAAGCCATGTGTTTGATCCATACACATCATTCGCTTTATCTCCAGCATAAACTTCTAGCCAGTGTATCTTCTTATCTCCATTATATGCTTTTTGAATAGCATCATCAAAAACTCTTACAGATGCATTCCAAATATCTTTTCCAATACCATCTCCTTCAATAAATGGGATAATTGGATTATTAGGAACATTCAGTTTATCATTAAGCATTGATATTTTAGAACCTTCTTTTGGTATTAAAACTTTAGACATTGATTTCCTCTTTTATAAGTGAGTGTTTTATACTAAATATGTTTAATCAAACATATCATAAATTACGAATTAATTTAATAATCTATTCAATCTTTCTTTTTAAGGCTTTCTATTGCAGCAATAGAAGAAACACAAACAATATCATCCACACTGCATCCTCTTGATAAATCATGTATAGGCTTTTTGAAACCTTGCAATAAAGGACCCCATGCACTGTAACCTGCTAAATATTGAGTAATCTTGTATGCAATATTTCCAGATCCCAAATCTGGAAATATAAAAACATTAGCCTGTCCATTTAAAACAGAATTATTGATTTTTTTAGCAGAAACAGCACTATTTACAGCTGCATCAAACTGTATTTCTCCTTCATGTACGATATCAGGATATTTTTTACTAAAAATTTCAACAGCTTCTTGCATACGTTTAACCTTATAATGCTCAGCGCTTCCCTTTGTAGAAAATGATAAAAATGCGACTTTAGGCTCTTCATTTGATATCAACTTATGTGTTTTATAAGCTTGATATGCTATAGATACAAGTTGTTTACTATCAGGTTCAGGAATAACTCCACAGTCTGCATAAGTATATCCTCTTTTAGTATTAGGATTAATTAAAAAAAAGCAACTTGATACCCACTTAGTAGATTTATTAAGGCCTACAATCCTAAGTGAGTTTCTAATCACATCAGCAGTAGAATTATTTGCTCCAGCGACAAGGCAGTCGGCATAATCTAAATCTAATAATATCAAAGCTTTAACTAATGGACTATTGATATAATCTTCAAGCATATTTTCTGTCCAATTATATGTAAATTTTTTAGTTTTAATATGTTCTTTATATAATTCAAATTCATTACAACTATTAATATCTACGATATCAAAACCAATATCAATTAATCTATCTTGAGCTTCTTGAATTCTTGAATCATTTTGCTCTGGTAAAATCAATTTTGGAGAAGTCCCCAGAATTTGATCAGTCATATTTTTGAAATAAGAATTATTTATCATTCTTCTTTCTTTGAATATACTTTAGAACATTAGAAGGAACATAATTACTAATATCACCATCAAGCAAAGATACTTCTTTAATAAGAGAAGAACTAATATGAACATAATTAATATGAGGCATCATAAATAGCGTGCTTATTTTTTCATTTAAACCTCTATTCATCATTGCCATTTTGAATTCATACTCAAAATCAGATAAAACTCTTAAACCTCTAATGATAACTATAGCATCTTTAGATTCTGCAAAATTCATCAATAAACCTTTAAATGTTTGTATAGAAACATTACTATAATCTTTAACTGCATCCGCAATCATATTAGTACGCTCATCTATAGAAAACATAGTTTTCTTATTATTATCATCAGTTACACCTATAATCAACTTATCAAACATCAAACAAGAGCGCTTAATAACATCAAGATGACCATTAGTTAAAGGATCAAAAGTTCCTGGATATATTGCAGTTTTCATTATTTATTCTCCCATAAAATAATTTGTGTGTTACCATAATGTTTAATCTTAACATTCTGATTAATATTAACATTCTCTCTATTAGATTCATAACAGAATATTCCATTATCATTTAATAAACAAGAAACTTTTGAAAATATTTCTTCAAATTTATATGAACGATATGGAGGATCAGCAAAAATAATATCATACATTCTATGATTTTTTTCTAAATAAGGTATTACATCTGACTTAACAATAGTACTAAAATCTAACAAATTACATTTTTCAATATTTTTCTTTAAAATATTAATTACCTTATAATTTTTTTCAACAAAAATAACTTCTTTAGCGCCCCTACTCATTGCTTCGATACCAAGCGTTCCAACTCCTGAAAATAAATCTAATATTATTTTTCCATCAAAATCTCTTATAGAATCCATAACTGATTTTCTAACTATTGCTTTAGTGGGTCTTAAAATATCACTTTTAATATAAGTTAATTTTCTACCCTTTAAATCTCCTGCTATGATACGCATGATTAATATATAATAATTTGAAATAAAGAAGCTTGACCAGGAACAGAATATATTTCTTGTATTTCTAAATGAAATTGATTTATAACATTTAGACCATCAATCAGATTTAATAACTCGAAAGCACCTTGTCTATTACATACAATAATTAGTTTATCCTTGTAAATTTCTTTTTTTAAATCTAATCTAAAATCAGATATTTCTTTATCTAAAAGATTTATAGTAAAATCTTGTTTTTTTTGTATAACCCATGGAATATTCCCTGTAATAAAAAAATCATTTTCTTTATGTATCGCTCTAAGACAACCTTTTAAATTATCATTCCGATTATCTAAAAAAGAATAAAAAGCATTTGCATTTAATGCTTTAATTTGAAAAGAAATATTACTCTTATTAAAATGTATAAAATTTATTTGAGTACTTGAATTATCTAATCTAATAATATCCAAAACATTTTCAATAGAAATATCTAATTTTATAAGAGCACTATCTATATTTGACTTATTATGGTAGAAAATTGTACTTAAAATAAGGCAAAACAAAATAAATCCAACCAATAAAGGCAAATATGATTTATTGTTTTTTACATCAATTTCACCTATACTATCTGCAATACTAACTATGTGAGAAATATCTTTTTCTTCATCACTTATATTATTAGAATTTTTTATTTTAGATTCAAGTAATATACCAGAGTTTTTTAAAAAATTAATATCAAACATCTATACCCTTCAAGCTATTGCCAATTTCATTAAATCCAAGAACAGAATAATTAATATTATTTTTTTTATTTTTAATTAAAAAATTGGACCCTATATCCATAAGAATAATTTTTGAACTTTTACTAAGAATCTTTTTAATAAAAGAATAATCCGTTTTAGTTTGATAAATATAGACAGCATCAACAAAAGAGTCTAATTGTTTTTTACTAAATAATAATTTAGAAATAAACTCGACAAAAATATTTTGGAACTCATTAGAACCAATGTATTGCAAAACATTAATATTTTTAGAAATTTTCACCTTTAAAAAATGTTTTAAATTATTATCTTGAAAGTATGTCAAATAATGGACATTATTCACATCTACTTTCCAATTAATATGAGATTTTATTTTCTTTTTTTTATAAATTTGATTTACAGCAATATTTGCAGATAAAAAATCTACCCCAATATGCTTAACTTTGAAATCATACTTTTTACATGAATCTAAAATATTTTTCTTCAATTTTTTATTAATATAAACAACCATAGCAATATCATCAGCATACTCTAATTTATGATAATAAATATCATAATTATTGATAATATGTTTACCCAATATTTGTTCTTCATACAGCTTAACATAATCTTCGAAGGGAATGTTTGTATCATATTTAAATGATGTAAGGCCAACATGATTAAGGCTCAATGATAATGTCAACATATTAGAGGCATCAAAGGAACTAACATTAAACTCAGATAAAACAGAATCTAAAAAATTTTCATAAGTGCTACAATCAAAGCTTGCTTTAATTTTTTTATACTGAATTACTTTTGGGCCAGACTCTGAGGGAACCCATTCTACACAAAACAGACTACCTGAACTTTGGGCTAACGATAACAAGAAATTTCCTTACTCTCCTGCCCAGCTTTTTTCTCCACCAATAATTGATTCACTTTTACCTGGTCTGAATCTAAAAACTCCATATCTCATCTCATTATCATCCTTGTTTAATGGAGAGATAATGCTAAATACAGGAGCAGAAGAATTCGTTTTATCTACACTCAGATTAAATGTTTTTTTATTATAATTATTTTTAGAAATAGGGCAGTATATAAGTTCAGAGCTTAAGTGAAATTTTCTTCTTATAAAATTTGTTTCTTTAACAATACGTTCAGCTATCTTCATTTTTTTAGCATTATAATTTTTATGTATATCAGCAACATATTCTGATACATCAATTACTAAGCCCATATCATTTTCATAATGTGTAATATATTCATCAACATAATTTGGTGATTTTCTATAAGTATCAATATTAGAACTATTAGCCCATAACGTATCAATCAAACTAGAATTATCCTCATTTATAACGCCAATTTTGTATAAAGTATCAATAGATATTGTTTTAATTATTTCAGGAATGCTAAATGTTGTATCAACACGCGTATGAAAAGATTCATCCATTGTCACCTGATAAACTGTATCATTTAAATTAATATACTGTTTACCTACAAAAGTACTATCTGCTATAAGAGAATCCATAGCAGCCTCAACAAGAGAAGTAAGCTCATTAATATCCGTTGTATAAGAACCTGTTAACTCATAATAGAACTCTTCTGCTGCTGCTATATGCTTCATTCTTTCTCTTCTTATATCTTTATAATAATTTTCTTCATCCCAAACACTTAGAGGAATATAAACAACAGTAACTAAAATCAATATAGCAAAAAATATAAACCAATCTAATACACCTATTTTTTTACCGTAATCAACTCTTCTAAGTCCCAATTGTTGAGAATAAGCCTTAATTAAATCACTTTGAGTAACAAAACCCATTTTTAACAAAATAGGACCTATTTTAGTTTTGCCATCTAGCCTTTTTTGCTCAGATAAACCTTTTTGCAAATCTTCTTCTGCAATGGCTTTATTTTCTATAAGTATTTCACCAATTCTCTTATTTTCCACAAATTCTCCGGATTGTTTATGTTTTAATTTATAAAAAAGTTTAACTTAATTATCAATTTTTTTAAATTCAACTTCATCTTTCAAATTTTCTCTTAAGTTTACAAGTATCTTTTTTAAATCATTTGATATATTTTTAGGTACATCAACTATAATACGCACATACTGATCTCCTGTTTTATACCTATTAACTTCTTTAAACCCTTTATTTTTCAATCTTAACACTTGACCATTTTTAATACCAGAAGGAATACTAAACTTAACATTTCCTTTAAGAGTAGGAACCTGAATTTCTCTACCTAAAACAGCATCACAATAATTAATAACACATTCTAAATATACATCATTATCTTGTCGTGTAAATAAAGAATGTCGCTTTTCTTCAAAGTATATTATTAAATCTCCATTTAAATCACCTACTACACTTTGATTACCTTCTCCTTCTAAGGTCATATAGTTACCATCTGATACACCTGATGGTATTTTAACTTTTATTGTTGCTGTTTTTTGTTCTCTACCACCAGAATAACCTACACCATTACATGAAGAGCACATCTGCACATTAACTACTTGACCAAGCATAGATTTTTGAACATATCGCATCTCTCCAGAACCATTACACTGAGAACATTTTGATGGAGATGTCGTTCTAGATTTTTCCCAACGTTTAATTTTAATTTTTTTAGTAGTACCATCAAAAATCTCTTCTAAAGTTAATGCTATCGAAATTTTTAAGCTTTCTGCTCCTCCAGATCTCCTTCTGCCTTGGGAACCTCCAAATATATCTGAGAAGGGACTAGAAGCTCCTCCTCCACCAAAAATATCACTAAAAGCACTAAAAATATCATTCACATCCATTTGAGATGAAAATCCAGATGACCCTGCTGCCCCACTAACACCAGCATGACCAAATCTATCATATTGACTACGTTTATTAGAATCATTAAGTACAGAATATGCCTCAGCTGCTTCTTTAAATTTATTTTCAGCATCTTTATTATCAGGATTTCTATCAGGGTGATATTTCATAGCAACTTTCCTATACGCTTTTTTTAATTCATCTGATGAAGCTGTTTTCGAAACACCTAATATTTCATAATAATCTCTCATTATTCACTTACAATAACTTTAGAATGACGTAAAACTTTATCATGATATTTATATCCTTTTTGGAATTCTTCAATCACAATATTTGATTTTCCTTTTATTTTTTTCATCATAATAGCTTCATGATATTCGGGGTCAAATTTTTCTCCTACCGAATCATAACTTAAAACTCCAAAATCATTTAAAACTCCAATAAATTTTTCTCTAATTAAACTAATTCCATCAACTAAAGAATGATCCTTGATTCCATCTAAACTTAAAACTCTATCAATATCATCAATAATAGGAATAACTTCTTTAAAAATTTTTCGACCTTCATATTTTTCATAGTCAATTCTTTCCTGAATTTTTCTTTTTTTATAGTTATCAAATTCAGCTAACAATAATATATTCTTTTCTTTATGACTTACTAAAGATTTTTCAAGAGTATCAACTTTATCTGATATTTTTTTTATATCTTTCTTATCAATACTAATATTTTTTTTAGTTTTTTTTGTTTTAGACTTAGGCATTAGAATTCCTCTTAAATAAAAATTAATTAATTGCGTACATATGAAGCTAAAGCCTTAGAACTTCCCAGCACACCTAATAAAATTCCTACTGAAAAATTTAAAATTATAATTTTAATAAAGTCATAATCACTGACTTTTAATAAAGAAGATAAAAAATAATCCGTCAAACTATATAATAAATATAATAAGATAATTGAAATAATTGCGCCAACTAAACCATAAATCACACCTTCAATCATATATGGAATTTTTACAAATAAATTAGATGCACCTAATAGTTTAGATATTTCTATATCTTCTTTTTTAGAATATATAACCAAAAGGATTGTATTTGAGACGAAGAAAACGACAACAAGAACAATAAAAAAACTAAGTGCAAATATAAAAGCAATAATATTTTTTATTAATTTATCAAATTTAATAATTGCATCTTTTTCATAAACAGCAGCATCAATAGGTGGTAAAAACTCTATTTTGTCTGTGATTTTTTTTATTGAAGAATAATTCCTATGAGACTCAGATACAGTATATATAGCACTAAATGGTAAAGGGTTAGAACCTAAAATATTCAAAATATCTTCATCAAATTCCTTTTTAAAGATATTAGCAGCTTTTTTCTTATCTATAAAAATACCTTCTTCTATACCATCAAAAAGAAGAATTTTATTAAATTCATTTATAGCTTCACTTTCCTGTATATCTTCTAGAAAGAAAACCTCAACTGTATATCTATCTTTAAACTCTAGTGTTAAATTTTCAAAACTAATAAACAAACAATAGGCAACAGATAGCACTAAAAGGCTAACAGCTATAGCTAATGATGCAACTACAGATGGGACTTTTGTTCTAACTATAGATATAAGACTTTCTTGTAATAAAAAAATAAACTTATTAATCAATGATTCTACCCCCACTTAATTCAATAAATCTTTTCTTTCTTGGTTTAATTAATGGGAAATTATGAGTTGACATTAATACAGCTGAGCCACTTTCTGTAAATAAATCTAATAAATCAAGTATTTCATCAGATACATTGGGGTCTAAATTACCTGTAGGCTCATCTGCTAATATAATTTTAGGATTTTTTACCAAAGCTCTTGCAATACAAACACGTTGTTGTTCTCCACCACTTAACTCTAGAGGATAAGATTTATATAATTTTTTCAAACCTACTTTTGATAAAGTTTCATTTACTTTATTATAAATGACTTCAGTGGGATATCCCATTATCCTTAAAGGTAAAGCAACATTTTCAAGGACTGTTCTATTATTCAATAATTTAAAATCTTGAAAAATCATACCTATCTTTTGTCTTATTTTAGGAATCTTATATTTGCTAATAGTTGAAACTTCTTCTTTATCAATAAAAATTTGTCCCGAATTAATCTCTAGGCCTCTATATATAGCTTTTAAAACAGTAGATTTTCCAGCACCTGTTGGTCCCATCAAAAAAACCATTTCACCAGAATCTACCTGAAATGAAATATCAAAAATACCAACATTCTCTTTATATGTCGCTGTTACTTTTTCAAATTTTATCATAATCTTTTCAATACAAAATGAGTTAAAATCACATTAAAAAATTAACATATATAAATATAAAATAAACAGAAATAAAAAAATACCCTGAAATTCGATTGATTCTTCTCATAAAAAGCATAAAGACAATCAATGATGCAGTCAAAATAATCAATATTAAAATATGATTTCTAATTAAATCAAAATTCAAACTAATAGGGCTTGCAATACTAGATAAACTAATAATTAATAAGACATTAATTATATTAGAACCTAAAATATTTCCAATAGCTAAACCTTCTTCTTTTTTAATCAATGCGATTAAGGATGTCATAAGCTCTGGAACTGATGTTCCAAATGCAACAAGACTCATACTAACTGCAATATTATTTTTAAAATTCAACTTATTTGATATATCAATTACGCTACCAATCAAATATTCAGAACCTATAGCTAAAAATAAAAAGCCTAATATTAATTTAAAAATATGTGATAAATGTAACTTAATATCATCACTATCATTTAAGAAAGAATTATCACGAGTAAACCTTTTTAATAAAATGTACATATAAAACAAAAAAACAACTAATAAAAAAACACCACTAGGCCTTGAGAATTGATTAAAAAAACAAATACAAATAAATAAAAATGATGAAAAAAATAAATAAAATAAATTATATAACAATTTACTATTAGAAATAATATTAATAGGTTTTATAATAGCTACTGTTCCTAAAACTAACCCTATATTAGCAATATTTGAACCAATAACATTTGAAATAGCAATATCTCCCTCATTTTTAATAGCTGAAAGAACCCCAACTATAAGCTCAGGAAAGCTTGTACCAAAAGCAATTACAGTAACTCCAATAATTAAATTTGAAATTTTAAATTTTAAAGCTATCAACTTGCCTTGATCAATAACAAGATTTGAACCATAAATCAAAGCAATTAAACTAATAATAAAAATAAGATATGAATCAAGCATATAAATGATGTTTATTAATATATTTTTTTATTTCATGTGATAACAATGAGGAATCAATGTCATTATTTTGATGTATTTTTTCCCTTATATACGATGATGAAATAGAAAAATCAAAATTTACTAACTCAACATTTGGATAATTCTCTATTAATTGATTACTCTCCTGATTTAACAGTCTATCAAAACATAAAATATTAATATTATTTTTAATAAATGTAGAATTATACCAATTATCTAAATTGATTAATTGGTCTTTTCCTATAACCATAAACAGTTTACTATTTTTATATTTACCCATCAAATATTGAATTGTATAAAAAGTATAATTTGGAACACCAGATTCAATTTCATATGTATCAATTACAATATTATTCTTATGGATAACAAGCTTAAGCATATTAACTCTATGATTAAAATTTACAGGTGGAGAATTCAGCTTATCTGGTGATATTATATTAGGAAAAATTAACAATTTGTCAAATAATGTAGAACAATAATCAATAATTTTCTCATGTCCTTTATGAGGAGGATTAAATGTTCCACCAAAAAAACCTATTTTCATTTTGAAAACTTATAATATTTACTCATTTTAGAACCTTCTTTAGCATCCTTTAATATCTGACTTGCTTTATTAAGATTATCAATAGATTTAAACTTATCTTTATTATCATTTAAAAATATTTCTGCTATCTTCAAGTCGCCTTTAAGCGAATGAGTTAAAAGAATATTTATTAAAGCCTCATCAAAATAAATTGTATCATAATATTCTATCATAACTAAATTAAAATAAATTAATGCAGAATCATACTTATCAATTCTTAAATAAAGCTTACCTGCATCAATTTCTTTTTTTGCCAATTTTGTTCTGAGATTCGCTATCATTGTTTCACACTCACCTTTATGCCCCGTATTAGGATACTCTTCTAGAAAATATTGTATTCTATCGATAGTGAATTCTGTTTGACTTTGATCCTTATTAGATTCTGATGATAACATATATAAGCATTTACAAATTAAAAATTTAGATTTTGCAATTAATTCTGAATTTTGAGATAACATATTAAATTTATCATACTCTTTACTAGCCTGTTCATAACTTTCCAACATATATAAAGATTCAGCAAAATAATACTGGGCAGTTAATGCAACAGATGAACCTGGGTTATTGTAAATGATATATTCAAACTCATCCCTTGCTTTAGTATACTTTCCTTGTTCAAACAAAACCTTAGCTTTGTCTAATTTATTTTTCAAACTAGCATCAATATTAGTATTTCCTGCGCAGCTTAAAAAAAACACTAAAACAACATAATATATAACTTTTATTAAACTCATTATTTTTTAATTTAAATCAATACTTAATTTAAGACTATTAATACGATATCTGTTATCTATATCATAATTAGATTCTGTATTAATACTTAAATTCTTATTATTTTTTCTTAATATAACATCTAATACACTAATAGCACGATTAATTAATAGTAAAGATAAAAAATCACTAGCTGTATTATTATTATATTTATGATTGGCTCTTAAATTATTTTCATAATATTTTTTATTATCTGTATAAATAATATCACCACTAACTGTTTCTAAATAACCTTCTTCACTATCATCCCAACCTGCAAAATATAAATTATATTTACCTATACCTTCAAAAAAATGGTGGTTATAAACAGGACTTCCTACCTTATTATCTATTTCCTCTAATTCAGCATTGCATACAAAATCTTGAGATTCATTAGTATTGCATATCTCATTATAAATATTTTCGTTTTGAGTGCTAACTATATTGCCTTGATAATAAAAACGAATATCATGCGCCTGATCCCATGGTCTTTTAAAGGGGATTTGCGTTTCTACACCATCTTGTGTAATATGCGTAAACCAATCTTCTATTTGATTTGCATTATTTCCAATAGGATTAAAATAATATTTAAACCATCTAGATAGATTCCAATGCTCTTTAGCAAATTCTTTATATACTGATGAACTCTTTTCTGATTTTGATATATAATTTTCTCTACCTATCCAACCAATAACATCAACAGATGAATAAATAGCACCAATTTTATAATTCTTGGAATAAAAATGGCCTAAACCTGGGAACAAAGCATTTAGACCTATCTCAACTAGTTTTTTTCTATTAGTTTTATATACATCATCAGATTTAAAATCTTCAATTAATTCATTTTTAAAACTTAACTTAATATCATTATTTTTAAACTTTATGTGCTCATTAGAATAAAAGAAACTAATACTTAAAATAAATAAAGATAATATATCTAAATAATTTCTCATATAGCTAAAAATCAAATAACAGTTTTATATAATGCCTGCTTTTTTTATTAATGGGATCGTTATATGGAATATGGCATTCATAGCTAAAAGCTGTTGGATATGAATAAAAAGAAAACCCAAAAAGTTTAACACCTATACCAAAAGAGTGTTTATATCTATTATGTCTATACTTTAAATCTTTTATAGATTCACTATCTTGGTCCCTATTATTATACACATTAACCATAATTCTATCTTCATAGCTATCAGGAATTTTATCATCTCTATCTAAAGCATCAAATTCTAGATTTTCTAACTGGTCTGTTTCTTCTGTAGCAAGTAGCTCTTCTAAATTATTTATTTCAATATTTGTTAAATCATCATAAGACCAACTACTGCCATCTATCAATATTTTAGCATTATTTGATTTTCCAACTTGATAAAAAAGACTCAATGCAACTGCTGATAAAGAAAGCATTGAAGGGCCTAATGCCTGTTCACTAAATAATTGAAAACTCATTTCATTATTAAGCATTAAAATTTCAGGGCCCTGTAAAGAAGGTTCATAGAAAGAATACCCTTTTAAACCAGGCATCCCACCCCCAAAAAAATAAGCAAAATCATGCACATCACTATTAGATAATCGATTATAAATAATATTATTAGTCATAGCAATAAATCCCTTATTATTAAAATCAATTCTAGAATACTTACTAAAATCAAAAATAAATCTTAAAGTATTATGAGTTGCTAAATAAGGAGTAAATCCACCATAATCATCATTAACTCTAAACTCTTCAAAAATATTATTATTTTCATATGAAATAGATGAATTGATTTTATATCCTTTGCTTGGAGTCATTGAATATAAATAATGTCTTTTTCTTGCATCAAATTCATACTTCAAAGTGATCGAATGCGCTCTATAATAATCATATGCAGCATCAAATGACACATAATTTGGTTCATTGGAATAGAAAAAATCATCTAAATATTCATCCGATAAAACTTGTGTTGCAGTAGCATCATAATATTGTCTAGAATTCATGTAAGTATAATAAAGCCAGAATTTTTGATCTTTGTAAATAAACCGTGCACCAATATCAGATGAAAAAATATTATAAGCATAATCCATATCATATAGCACATAACCATCATCATAATTTTCCATAATTATACCATTAGCTCTTGTATATCTATGATCTCTTTGTGTATGTCTTGAAAGCCAATAAAAATTAAAATAATATGTAAGAAAATGTTTATTATAATCAAACAACAAAAACAAATCGATATCTTTAATTGAATTCATAGTAAAACCACTAATCATAGAAAAATGTCTTAACGCTTCATTATCAAAAAAATACAAGCCTGGTTTAAAAGTATCATTATCTACCATGAATCTAGGGAAAAAGAAAGGGCCTGTCATCTTCTCCTGGTATACTTCTGATTTTCCTTTAAACTGATAATCGATCAAAGGAGATGTTGGCCTTTTCACATAATCATCTTCTTCATCTATTAGAGCACCTACATAATCTTTAATAATAGAAGGATTACTTAATAATGCGAGCTTATAACCACCATCTTTGAATAAAGAAAATACGATTTTACCATCTTTTGAAATATCTGGCTTAAATGCTCCACCTGTTAAATTTGTTACATAACCTTCATCATATTCAGTCTTCAGATAGATATTGTATATACCATATCTATCATCTGAATAAACTAAAGAATTATTTTTATATATTGGATCTCTTAAATCCCAGGGCTTTTTCATCATAATTTCCAATTCACCTGTAGAAGAGTCAATAATGTAAAGATCTCTTTCATGATTAATTACTGCATCTATTAAATAATCACCATTATATAAAGCTATAGAATAAATTTGAATTCCATTATTAAATTTTGTTAATATTTCAAATTCAGTAAAATCTCTATTTCCAACAATAAGATTTGAAGTTCCATCATATGTATTTAAAGCTATAATATCATCCTTAATTGGATTATAAATAGGAGAATGCAGTCTTAATCCTTGAGTTAACTGTATTTCTTCTCCAGAATTAAAATCATATTGATATAAATCAAAAAATTTAGACCCATTTTTATCAGGCTTACTAATTTTAGTATATACAATCAAAGAATCATTAATCCATGCAGGAATGCTTTTGACGCTAGGAACAATTTTTTCATCAGTAGAATCTGAAATTGTATATATAAATAAATCTGTTCTACTAAAATAATCTTTTTCTTTATTCGATAAATAAGCTATCTTGCTACCATCAGGAGACCATCTAGGGTTAATATTTGCTTCTCCTTCAGATTCTAAAACAATATAATCCATTTTATCTTCAACTTGAGAAATTTGCTCTGTATAATATACTTTTAGATCATTTGTCCAATTAGAATATAATTGTTCTCCTGTAATCCCAATTGATTCTTTTATAGCTCTATTAATTGAATAATTAAATGGTTTTGATAATGAATTTGATATATTTTTTAAAGTAATTTCTCCATATTGATCTGCTATATAATTAACCAATGAAAAGCCAAAATTATAAACTAATTCATTACCCATTCCACATTTTCCAAAAGTATTCATTTGATTAAATGTAAGCATAGTATTATTCAACACTCTATCTCTAACTAACATATCTCTAGTAGAATCCCAATAATCAAAAAATAGTTCATCATACATATATTGAGCAGTTCCTTCAGCTAACCACATTGGGATAGAGACACCAGACATAATTGGATATGATACTATTTCCGTAGGATATCCTGTAAGTACATCTTCTCTTTTTTCATTTTCATAACTTAATTTTTGAAAATACGATCCCATTACATGATTACTATATTTTAAAGAACTTCCAATTTGAACAATATGAGTAAATTCATGTGCAATAACATTCTGTATCCATCTATGAGAGCCTCTTAAATCAAAATCTAATGGCTTTGCCCATATTTCAATCATATTTTCAAAAAAATATGCAGCACCATTTGAATAATCATCAACATCTTTAATAATAATATCCGTTTTATTTTGTGGTTCAAAATCATACAAATTAGTTATGGGCTCATATACATACTCAGCTACTTCAGCAGCTTCTCTTGCACTACGTTCAGTACCTTCATGATAATGAATTCTAAAATGTTTAGTTTCTATAGTTCTCCAATCAAGTTCAGGATGATTATACCACTGAAATTGCGCATATAGAGATGTTAACAATAAAAATAATATAACTATATTATTTTTCATTTTGTTTTAAGTATTTTAATTAATTTAGTCTCATTTTTATCAGACTTTAATTCAGCTAAATATAAGCCAGGTTTTAATTTAGAAGTATTATAAGAATATTCATTATATTGATGATTTTGCAAATTAATTATATTAAAATCATCAATTAAAAAGCCTGCAGCATTATAAATTTTCATACTAGCACTATTTGATATACCTGTAAAAAATCTAAATGTAGTTTGATTTTCAAATGGGTTAGGATAATTAAATGCTTTCGACATGTCTATGCCATAATTATTTTGATTTGTACTTAGTTGCCAATCTTGCTGGAACAGATTTCGATCACCAACGCTAACACCAGATACAGGATAGTTATATGTTGTTGAATAAGAATTCATCCAAAAAGCAGACTCCTGAGTGTATCCATCAAATTTATATAATCTATTTCCATTAACTAAGTAAGTATAATTATGATCCATATCTGGAATTAAAGCAATTTCTTGATTAGCATCATACAAAGGCAATTGTTCTATTATATCTCCTGAATATGAAACAACTAGAATAGAATTATTAGTCTTACATACAATTTCTGGAGTTTCATCTCCATGTACATTTGCAATAAGAGGATAATCAATAAACCCTTTATTTAAAGGAAAACCAGATACTATAATCCCATTATTTTTTGTTAAATTCAAATAACCATTTGAGATAGTAACGATTTCATCTAAACCATCATTATCAAAATCACCAAATGCATAATTAATATCTTCTAAAATAGAATTTATTTCTACAGGCTGAGCATCAATTAAATTTTGTTCATTAAAATAACCTTTTGGGTTTATTATAGGACTAATAATATCAAAAATATTTTCATCAAAGTAATATGAATTATCATCAATCAAACACACCAATGAATTTTCTGCATCATCAACATAATATAAGATTCTATCATCTCCATCTATATGACTATCCTTACTACAAATATCACTGAAATTATCAACATCCCACAACTCTGAATTACCTGAAGTTAAATCTTTAACATAGTAAAAACGCTGCTCATTATCAATATTATACAATTCATAAAAAATAAAATTTGATCCCATATTTCCCAAATATCTAAATTGTTCAATATTATCATCAATATTAATGATGGGAGATATTCTATCTGATGTAAATCTAACGCTTAACTCCATATCTTCTTCATCTCTATCCGAAAGGATTTGTATAGAAATATTTGATTTTATACCACCAGAAGTATTTGAATTTGGAATACTAAATTCATTTAAAAAAGTATTATCAGAAACTTCCGATTCAGACAAACGATTAATATCTTGATAATATGCATTATTATTATACCAAAAATCATATTCCCAACCTTCAGGTATCACAGAACCAAAAGGGTTAGGGTCATAAAAACCTAAATGGGACATTCCATCACCTTCCTCTAATGCAATGGCTTTATCATATCTATTATTATTAATCCCATTATAAATAGAGGATAAAGGTTCTTTAATATGCCAAATAAGTATACCTGAACCAGGAAGACCATGATCATAATCAGGGAAATTAACAATAACTCCATTTTCCATAAATTCACCTTGACTACCATAAATTTCCTTCATAATATCTAACCAATATCTATCATATCCTTTAGTAACATCACTAAGATTTGGAAATTTTAGCTTTAAATCATTCTGCTTATTTTCATCACAATTAGAATAATCAGGGTTACAGCTTAAAGTATAAAGAATTGCATCTAAAGAGTATTTATTATCACCTAAATCATCTAAAATAGAATTGTTCCTGATCAAATTACTTCTATGCTCAATTAAAAAATATTCGTCATTCGAAATATCTATTCTATAAACAGTTTCTAATCCTGGATTAATTTTAAAATTAACCGTATCAGGAAAATTAGAGAACATATCTTGTGTTTTATTTATAACTTGATTAGGAGATATTTGCTGGTGTTTAATCCTTGTCCATGGATTAGGTGGAGATGGGATTAATCCATGACGATTATATGCACCATAATCCATTAAGCCAAATCTTCCAATACGTGTAACAGGATAAACATTATCCGTACCATGCATAGGAGGCATACATAATCTATAACCAAGTAAATAAGCAAATAAACCAGTCATACCTGTTTGATAATAACAATAAATATCTTCCAATTCATCTTTTTCTAAAAGAGAATTATTATACATATCCTCTATAACATCATAATAAATAGGGTTTAAAGTTTCAGGCAATAAAACTCCATTAGAAATAAAACGAGTTTCACCAACATTGTTTTGGATTATTAAAGATGACCCTTGAATTGAAGAACAAGCAGAATCATTTGATAAAGAAGAACATTCTGAAAGCATATTAGAGTCAATATAGGCACTATGAATATCATATATAGTAGGGTCAAAACCAGGAGAGCCCAAATCTTGTCCTAAACCCGCATGAAAGACTACAACAATAAATTCATTATCCGCCCATCCTCTCTGTTCAGATATATCAACTATAGTATTAGATGATTTTATTACTGTTTCAACATAAAGCTCTGTTAATCTATTCTCAGATCTTGCATAATAATCCATCGATTCATTTGCTAGATATACTTGTTCAGCCATTTGATAAGGAATAATATCTGGAAAAATTTCATTATTAGATATATTTCTATAATAATTTACTACCGCTTTTAATTGAGATTCAAAATAAGATATATTATGGGGAGGAGGATCCAATAAAGTTTTAGAACATCTAGATAAATCATCATAATTAATAAAACTTGGATAAAACTCATTTTCATCAGGATTAATAGCTATAAATTTTCCATTACCAGAAGTACGTAAATCATCAGGGTCCTCTAATTCAAACTCAACCATAACACCAATAATACCCTTAAGATTATTAGAATTTACTTCACTACAAGAACTGCCAATATCAAAACTTTTTAATGAGAATTGTTGATTTGGATATAATAACGCTGATAATATTAAAAACAATAATATTTTCTTTAAATAATAAATCAATACTTTTAAAGCCCTAAAGATAATGAAAAGAACATAGTATTAGCTCTCGGGTGTCCTTTATCACCTGCTGTATACCCAAAATCAAAACCATATCTATTAAAGTGCACACCAGCTCCAAATGTTGGATTTTTAATATCACCTTCTTCATCATGAATATATCCTAAACGCATAGCAAAATTTTCAGTGTACCACCACTCAATCCCAAAATTATAAATCATTTCTTTTAATTCATCTGAAAATTTTCGTTCATCTCCAGTTCCCTTTTCTTTATTACCAAAAGGATTAAATACACCATATTCCTCATCATCAAAATCATATTCTTGGTTATAAGAAAGATCAAAATGACAAGAGTAGTCACCTCCTATCTCTGAGCATGTAGATTTACCTGAATAACAAAAACCTTCATTTCCATCACTATACCATTGAGCTCCAGGAATAGAAGATAAAGAGGCCATAAAACAATTTATATCATTTTCAATAGGAATCATTTCTCCATTACTTTCATACTGGGTATGAAACTCCGGATTCAAAATATCATTATTACCTAAAATCATTAAATCTCCAACTGTAGCTGTTGATTGAGTAAGAGGATTTACATAAGTACATCCATCCTGAAAATTTATGATATCATCTTCGCTACAATGAACTAAAGAAGGATTACTTTGATGCCAAAGGTTTGGATTATTTTCATCAAACCATTGAATGTCATTAATTCCTAATTTATCATGTGGAATATCAATCCAACTAACATCCTCCGGATTATAATTACTATCAATTATATCACCAGATTCAGTATAACAATTATGATCATTATCTAAACAAAAATCCCTATAATTAGGTACATATATTGGAATATCTTGACGGATACCATCCTCATCTAATTCAAATCCAAGAGAAACATCATTAATTTCATCTTCAGCCGTTGCCTCCCAATAAAAAGAACGAGCCTCATAACCACCTATAATATCATCTAATTCATCATTATCATAACCATATTGTTTTGCTTTTAAATCTTGGATACATAAACCTTCACATAAGTTCAAATCTCCTCCATAATACCAATCATCGAGCCAAGCTGTATAAAGAGCTTTTGTCCATTCATCACTATGAGATTCTTCTTTAGTCCCAGATTCTATACGACCATTCCCATTCCAGTCCATTTCAGGATAAGAAGCAACTAATAGTTTATTTGCATCAAATAATAAATGGATACTATTTCTATCATCTTCATATAGTCTTGTATAAAGACCAATTCGCATATTTGTTGGAGCAGGATCAGCTTGTTCTGCATCTACAAAATCAATTTCAGGACCAATATTTTGAATTGCAAAACCGAAGCTATGTTGCTTTTCTTTTCCAAATTTTGTTAAATAACCAATATCAAATGCAAAGTCAGTAGAAAAAGGATCTCCAACTTCACTACCAACTCCTGTACCCGCTATATCACTTTGATAACTATCAGCTAATTTTTGATGAAATACTTTAAAATTAAAACCAATTGATGCATGCTCTCTTACTTTCATACCAAAGCTACCATTTAAAGCCATCATATAGCTCTTAAATTGACCTAATTCATTTCCTATTTCATCAGTGGCTGTTTGTTCCCCAAGATTTAAATAAATTAAATGGCCTCCAAATGTTCCAATATTCTTAATAGGAGCAGCATAGGTTATAAATTCATAATATATATCTCCTGCAAGATTTGGTAGCCAGTTAACATGCTGCAATGCAATTTGCGGTTTATCTAAAAAAGCTAATCCTGCAGGATTATAATAAGATGCATATGCATCATCAGCTTTTCCTGTTTGCGCTTCACCTACTCCAGCTGCAGATGAACCTGGATTAATTAATAAAAATATTGCTCCTGCTTCACCTACACAAAAAATGTATGAAAACAAGAATGAAAATACTATTATAGATTTTTTTATTTTATTCATTTTTATAATCTCCAATTCTTCTTTTTAAAAAAAAACCGGGCAATCTATAGACCCGGTTCGACTATAGATACCTGTTAGGAATGCTAACTACATATATTATTTTTGTAATTTTTCTTACTACTATTTTTAAACTGCAAACCTATTAACAAATATCTATATAATTTTTCTCCAATATATACTAACCATATAATTTACACATTATTACAATTATAATGCATTACTATATTTTATATTAATTCATCTCATAAAAAGTTCCAAATTATTTCTTTTTTGAATCTTCACGCTTCGCTGCAAAATATGCTCGAATATATTTTTTAGGATTTGATTGAACATCATCAGTAAAGGATCTAGCATCTGTAACTAAATTATTAGCATTAACAAGTAAATTATTAATATTACCATACAATTCATCATCAGAAATTAATTTTGAGAGTGTTCCTTTTCCTGTATTAATGTTATTGATTATAAGCTCTAATTTTTCTGATAGATTACTCATTTTAGATGAAATAAATGGTAAATCTTTATTAGTAAAATTTGCAAAATTTTCAATAGATAAAGATATATTATCTGATTGTTTTTCCATAATCACTTTAAATTTATCTGATATAGAATTAAAATTAGAAATTATTGTATGAAAGCTTTGTTTTTCTTGATCTGTAATTAAATCCACATTTGTTGACATAAAATACTCTAAATCTTCGGTAATTTTATTAATACTTGAAATAGCTTCAATAATTTGATTTTTTTGTTCTAATCCAAATGTATTATTTAACGTTCTAGCAAAATCACCAATATCTTGAGTTAAAGAAACTACTTCTGAATTTTTACCTGAAACAGTATCTCCATTTAGAATAAATTTATTTGTATCCTTACCTGGATAAATAGTTAGATGCATCCCTCCCATAATATCTACTGAAGTAATTTCAAATCTTGAATCTATAGGGATACTATTTTTAAATAGGCTGCTAACAGAAATATCTAAAACAATATTTTCACCTATGATATTAGTTGCAGTCACAAAACCAATTTTCTTACCCAGCATTCTAACTTCATCTCCACTATCTATTCCCTGCGAATTTTTAAAAACAACCTTAAATGATATTGTTGAATTCTGAAAATTTTCACTTTGTAAAAATTTCATACCATAAAAGAAAATAATAAAACTAATAAAAGTAATAAAACCTACTCTGAACAGCTTAGTATTCTTCAATAGTTCTTTATCCATATTATTATCTACCTCCTTTTACAAAATATTTTATAAAAGTATCATTACTTACAAACAATTCATCAATACCACCATTAAATATAATATCACCTTCATGTAACATAATCACTTTATTTGCAACAAATTTAAGTGTTTTCATATTATGTGTAACAACAATTGAAGTAACCTTCTTCTTATCACTAACTTTTTTTATTACTGAATTTATTTTATCTGAAGTAATAGGATCTAAGCCTGTTGTAGGTTCATCATAAAGGATATATTCAGGTTCAGTAGCTATCGCTCTTGCAATTCCTACTCTTTTTTTCATTCCGCCTGATAACTCAGCAGGCTTCAATTTATCAACACCATCTAAATTCACTAAATTCAAACTATTATAGATATTCTCTTGAATTTTTTGATCTTTAAACTCAGTTAAGCTTTTTAAAGCAAATTTTATATTTTGATAAACAGACATAGAATCAAATAATGCTCCAAATTGAAAAACCATTGCCATTTTTTTTCTAATTTTTTGCAATTCATTAAAATTCAAATCATTCAACAAAACATTATCAACCCATATTTTACCTGAATCAGGACGAAGTAAGGCATTGATATGTTTTAATAGAACACTTTTTCCTGTACCACTTTTACCAATAATTGCTACTGAATCTCCCTTTTTAATCTCAAATGAAATATTATTTAATATTTTATTATTAATATTAAAGCTTTTACTAATCTTATCTAGTTTAATCATAATAAAATCTCTGCTAAAAAATAATTTAATAGAAGTATTGTAACACAGGAAGCAACTACAGTTGAAGTTGTTGATTTTCCAACACCTTCAGCTCCTCCTTTAGTAAAATAACCAAAATAACATGCTATAGATGTTATTGCAAATCCAAAATGTATAGATTTAATTAAACCAAATATGGGATCCCATGGATTAAACCAAGATCGTAATCCTTTTAAAAATTGATATACATTCATATCTAAAGTAGTAACACAAATAATTAATCCACCTAAAACACCAAAAAGATCTGCAATTACAATAAGCACAGGAAACATAAGTGTCCCTGCTATTATACGTGGAAATAAAAGATATCCCACTGGATCTAAAGATAAAATTTCTAATGCATCTATTTGTTCTGTAACTCTCATAGTTCCAATTTCTGCAGCAATATTAGCTCCAATTCTTCCAGCTAATACCAATCCGGTAATCAATGGAGCTAATTCTAAGAATACACCATTACCAACAATCCCTCCTAAATACCATTTAGGAACTAAAGTTGTAGTCATCTGATATGCACCTTGAACACATGCAACCATTCCTGATGACAAACTTGTTAAAACAACAATAGGAATAGATCGAGAACCAATAATAATCATCTGATCTATTGTATTAGGGATATATGAATGCCATACATCAAAGGACCTAAAAACTTGTGATAACAATATTAAATATTGACCAAATCCCTCAAAGAATAATCTTACTTTTCTTATTAAATAATTGAACATATTTGATAATACAGATATAAAGATTAAAATTACAAGATTAAAATAATGACAAAATTAAATACTATTATATAATTTAAATGAATAACAGAGCTCTTTTACATCAGCAAGAACTTCTTTAATAATTATATCGTTATCTATATTAGATAAAACCTTATGGATTAAATCAGCAATTAATAGCATTTCATCCTCTTTCATCCCTCTAGTAGTTAAAGCAGGAGTTCCTATTCTAATTCCACTTGTAATAAATGGACTTTTTTGATCATATGGAACCATATTTTTATTTGTAGTTATACCAGCTTCTTCTAATCTATTCTCAGCTTTTCTACCCGTAATACCTTTATTTGATAAATCAATAAGAATTAAGTGTGTATCTGTTCCATTTGAAACTAAATCATAGCCTAAATCAATCATTTTATCAGATAAAGTAGATGCATTCACAACAATTTGATGACAATATTCCTTATATGATGGATCAAGAGCCTCTTTAAATGCTACTGCTTTTCCAGCAATAACATGCATCAATGGACCTCCCTGTATACCAGGCATAACTGAACTATCTAGAAGTTCAGACATTTTTTTAATTCTTCCAGATTTAGGAGCAATAACATTCCAAGGGTTTTCATAATCCTTGCCCATTAAAATAATTCCTCCTCTAGGCCCTCTCAATGTTTTATGAGTTGTAGATGTCACAATATCACAGTAAGGCCAAGGAGAAGGATGAACACCTGAAGCAATTAAACCTGATGGATGTGCAATATCTGCCATTAAATAAGCCCCTACCTCATCTGCGATTTTCCTGAATTGATTAAATTCTATAAATCTTGGATAAGCACTGCCTCCACAAATAATCAATTTAGGAGAGTTATCCTTAGCAATTTTAAGTAAATTATCAAAATCAACACGACCTGTTTCTTTATTAACATTATAAGATATGAAATTATATAATTGGCCTGAAAAATTAACAGGACTACCATGTGTCAAATGTCCACCATGAGCTAAATTTAAACCCATCACTGTATCACCTGGCTTGAGAAAAGTAAGATAAACAGCCATATTAGCCTGAGATCCAGAATGAGGTTGAACATTTATATATTCAGCATTAAATAATTTTTCACCTCTATTTTTTGCGATATTTTCAATTTTATCAACAGCATCGCAGCCACCATAATATCTTTTTCCAGGATATCCTTCTGCATATTTATTAGTTAATATACTACCAACAACAGAAAGAACATTTTCACTGGTAAAATTTTCAGATGCTATCATTTCTAGAGTTTCTCTTTCTCTTAAAAGTTCTTCATCTATAGCACTATATAATTTTTTATCATTAATATTCATTTATATTTCAATCTTTTCCCTTCTAGTTAAATGTCTACCACCTTCAAATTCAGTATTAATCCATACTTTAATAATTTCTTTAATAGTATCCATATCTGTAAATCTTGCTCCAAGCGCTAAAACGTTAGCATCATTGTGTTTTCTGCTCATGATAGCATGTTCTTTAGAAGTACATAAAGCTGCTCTAATACCTACAACTTTATTTGCAGAAATAGAAATACCTATACCAGAACCACACAGAACTATTCCTCTGTCTGCTTCATTATTCACAACACTCCTACCAACAAGATGGCCATATTCTGGATAGTCAACAGACTCTAGTGAATGAGTCCCTAAATCAACAACCTCACAAAACAAATCAGTCTTAACATAATCTATTAAAATAGATTTTTCATTAAAAGCTGCATGATCACATCCTATAGCTATCTTCATTTTTTTCTCTCCACTTCTCTATTCTTAATAAAGCTATAACAATCTTCTTCTTTAATTTTTTTACACTCAGGACTATCAGGAGAAATCACAGTATATTTATCTCCTAATAAAAACCAATCTCCTATATTGGTAACAAGCTCTTTTAAATTATTTTTATATACCTTAGCATTTAAAACACCGTTTTTGTATGCTGATTGATAATCTTGTACAGCTAAATCAAAAACAAGACGATCACAAAAGTCCAATTCGTCTGATCTATAATAATCTACTAATTGCACTAAAACTTCTGCCCTTTGAAAATATGATTTACCTACCATCTTATTTAAGCCAATAGCTTTATTAGCCCAAAAGTAAGCCTTTTCAAAATCATATAAATTAAGATTCACATTTGATAACTTAATTATATACTCAGTATTAGATGGATCTATATCAATTAATTTTTGCAAATACTTCAAAGCATTTGTATCATCGATATTCTTGATATAAATATCTGCTGTTAATTTAAGTAACCTCTTATCATTATCATGATAAAGCAATATTTCTTCAACTACCTGAATAGCTTCTTCATAATTTTCATTACTCATCAAACTTTTCAGATAAGAAATACCATATTCTAAATTTGAAGATTCTTTTTCCCAGCGTTCTTTATCAACTTCTGAGGCATCTTTACCAAGTTTTTCAAAGGCAGTTTTTTTATGAGATATAGCTTTTTTATTAGTAGGATCTAACTCTAACCAATCATCTAAAACAACAATCTGTTCTTCATACATTTCTGCTCTTTTATATGCATCACTCATTTGTTCTAATACAGAAGTATTTCCGGAATCAAGTTCAAATAAGCTTTCTAAAAAATATAATTGTTCATTTAATTTTTCAAAATTACCTTCTCTAACCTCTCTTCCTGATGACCATGCAGCAAGCTCTAATAAAACTTTGCTATCAGGTTTAGCTTTTAATCCTTCCTTAAAAGCCCAAGTACTACTATCTAGTTTGCTTATTTGGGCATAAGACCTTCCTAAATACTCATATACATATTCTTCTCTTCCTTTTGTGCAACCACAAAGAACCATTGTCATATATTGCTCAACAGAACCCTGGTAATCCTTACTTGCCCAATTATTATTAGCAAATTGCTCAAATAAATCACAGTCATATTTTCTATCACCATCATAATCGCAAATAAAATCAAGTTCATTGAAATCATCCCTTGAAAAAATCAAGCTACACAAAGCTATAAAAAACAACATTCTAAATTTATTCATAACTAATCTCCCTCTTTGATAAACCACATTGTATTACTTACAAATGAAAAAATCAATTTATGATATTTTTCATCTTTAAATTCATCGTACTCTGAATTTCTTTTACCAGATTCAAATGACAACATAAAAGAGTTATTATTCAAATAATCCAAACCTATTCCAAAGGTAATTGCTAAATCATTGCCAACAGATTCATCTGCAGCCTTAAAAGATCTACCATATAAGCCTAAATTTAAATTAACAGCATTTATACCACTTGCTGATATATCATCATACCTGAAAAACAATCCAGCATGATAAGAATCCATATCCAAATCTGAATTATTAAGAATATTAATACTTTCCAAAGAATGAAAAGCATCATATTTTTGTAACTCAAGAATATATCCAAAGTTTTCATAAATATGGGATTTAAATCCAATGCCATAATCCATATAACCTTTAAAGATATAATCTTTAGTATAATCATAATCTAATACTATAGATCCATTTTGCTCCACACTCTTAGTAAAAGAATCAAGGCTAACATCTAAGTGATCTGACTGCCCAAAATAAAATGCTAAAACATTATCATTACGCAAATTAAATCTCATATCAATCTTATATGTTAAAGAAGAATAATTGTACTTATTAAATGTCCTATATACAACAGGAGGATAATTTGCATCCTGATTTATCAAATTCCCCTCAGCATCAAAATCAATAACATGAAAATACGATACATGCTCCATACTATTTGTTCCAAATAATTGACCTATTTTAAAACCTAAAGATATATTATCATTTAACTTACTAGATATTGAGGATGAAATCTCAGAAATTCCTCCAGACATTTCATAATCATTGCGATACTGTAAAGGATCATATTCACCGTCTTCATCATAATCAATATTACTTTGATTTGCACCTATAAATTCAAAATCTCCATTTAAGACAATATTACTTCTAAACCTAGGATTCATACTTAGCATAAAATATTGATTATCCGTAAGAGGGAACCCAAATGAAAGATGGTGAAAATTATTTGATAATAACTCATCTATACTATCAGATTGCATTTTACTAAATGACATTGACATTGATAAATTAGCCTGAGAATTATTATAATATGTTGATTGTGAGCTAATAGAAAAATCATTACTATTTGATGTAAACAATCTAGAATTTCCAATTGAAACTGAATTTGCATCATAAGAATATATTCTTTCACCAATTCCATATAATGATAATGATGAGGACTGAGCCAACAAGCTATTAAAAAATAATATAATTAAACTAAATATAATCATTCTGCATAAAATATATCTATATGTGGATTTTTATCATTGCTAAGCTTTACAATTGAAAAATCATTAGAACCATCAATAGGGTATAATTGATTAGTATTATTTTCTGCATTATCATAACTATCAATCGATAAAGTTATATATTGATTATTAGAATCTAAAATATCTGAAACTAATAAAAGTTCATCAATTAATGGCCCAACCCCTATTATAGCTCTTTCCATATTGTTTTCAATTTTTATAGGATTTGGAAAAACTAAATCATCAATCAAGACACTCCCAATGCTACCTGAAACTTTTAAATATATATCATTGTTATTCAAAAGTCCTAGATCTTGATCAAAATAAATAACAAGATACGTTTGTGCCTCTGATATATAGGCAGTTTCATCATAATCAGATAAAAAATTAGCTAAACCGTCAAAATACAAATTTGCCTGCATACCAAGGCCATATGATATCAACCTATCATTTTCATCATAATTCAAAGGCCCCATTGAATACAAGGAAATATCTTTAATATATTTTTCTGAATCTTCTATAAAAGATTCATTATTTATAGATGTATCATAATTATCATCACCATTAATATCATTATATATAAAAGGAGTTAAATGTTTAAAATGTAATTCAGAAACTAAATCTATATTCGATGATAAGCTATGATATAATTGGAACTGAAAACTTTCAATATTAACAATTGAAGACATTGATACAGTTACAGTATATTCTCCTTCTTGATCTTTTGGTTCTATTTTTGAAATCCATAATATTATTTTTTCAAATCCACTAACAGTACTTGGTTTATCATATACACTAATTCCATCTAATCCATAATTATATGTATTAGTACCTAGCTCAACTAAAAAGTTTGATGGGCTAGCTTGAAACGTTACTTGTTCATCAAGTGCTTCGCATTGATATTCATTTACGCAATCATATAACCCATTATCTTCAGTCCCATTAGGATTATCCAAACTATAATCATCCCTATTTGGATCAATGTTATAGTCATCTCTATTAAGATCCAATTCAGACACATTAGTTGCTACTAAATTTTCACAATAATTTTCAGCATCTTTATCTTCATTTTGACAATAACAAGGATTTTCCAAATTTCCTGTTTCATCTTTATTTAAACAATCATCAAATCCATAATCACGATATTCACTAAAAGAATCATTACTATCCTGCAAACTATTTCCTTGTCTACAATCACGACAATATCCTGTTTCGTATCCTGTAAAAACTCCATCTATACCCGTATCAAAAAATTGTTCACCCAAATCATACATACCATTATTTTCTGTTAAATCTTCTAAATCAGAAGAGAAATTTTCTACCTGGTCTATTCCAAAATCTAAAAATGGTTCATGTCTATCTTGATCTTTTTCAAAAAAGCCACTTTCATTATCATCTATCCAATTCCATACTCCATTACCTTCAAGGGGTTCAAATACTTCATTAATATCAATTATTCCATCTTGATCAGAATCAGTGAAATTCCAATCATTACTTTCATCATAATCACCAATTATATTACCATAGATATCCTCCCAATCATCATTAGATGGATCTATATTTTTATTGTCACCATTAGGATCATCCGGATTGCAAACACTACAACCAGATACTCCTTCTTCTTGAGGATCATTCCAAAATTGAGGGCCACATATTAAAACAGATGAACCATCAGATAGATTATAAGAAAATGAATAAAAATCTTCAGAATCAATCTTACCTTCTTCTAATGCATTTTCTATAAGTTTAGTATATGTTTCATCCTCATTCCCATTATATCCAATTCCATAAATATAAGCAGCATCTCGACATCCTGTTTCATAATCATCATCAAATCCATCAAAACCTAAATCTTTCCAAACTTCACTATTTTCATTTTCTTGAAAAGAACCATTTTCATCTGAATCTTGAAAATCAAACTGATTATTATTTTCTGAACCATTAAATCTATAGCTTGCACTCTCTGAACTATCAGAGCATAATGAATATTTCTCATCTTGGTTATAATCAAAATAACAACCATAAGAATCATCAAGAGTATAAGGAGCTTCACAAGGATTATTATCAACTAAAATATCTCCTGTTTCTAATTCATTAGGGCATCCATCTATGCCTGTATCATATAAATTTTCACCTGAATCATAAATTTGATTATTGCTATTTTGGTTTTGATATACAAATTCATTAACAACTAAATAAAATATCAAACTATCAGACTGAACAGTATCATCTAATTTTATATCAATATCAAAAGTAGACTCTTCATTTACATTATAAGTATATATAGGATTATTAGAGCTATTAACAGGAATACCATATATATTTCCTAATGCATTTGATGTTTCATCATTATTCATAAAAATGACATTATCATAAGAGGAGAATTCTTCGACCCATAAACATTCTTCAATTTCACTATTCCATTGACAATATTCATATACGTCACAATTTTCCTGTTCATTATTAGAACAATCAAAATCAGAGCTATAATCATCAGAAGTATATAAAATATCGTCAATACTTAATAATCCACTAACTATCAACTCATCAATATCAAATCTATTTTTGAAATTATTTTGCTCTATATCTCGTTCATAGTGCACCATCAAAGAGGGGACATTAACAGATTCTGGCTCAGATTCTGGAATATGAGATGAATAAATAGAATAATATTCTTCTTGGCCAGTATCTGGATACTCAAGCAATATATAAAAATGAATTTGATCCTGTGAGCAAAAGTCATCCCAATCTAAAAATGAATCAACATCAAATTCACTATTAAAACATTCAAGATTATCCCATGTACATTGCTCATCATAAACATTATCAAGGCAATCTTTCTCATTATCTTTAAATGTACATTCATCTATATCAACTAATGGAAAATAAACAACCCCCGTATATATATCATCATCAATTCTAGAACTTAATTGTTGTTGATGATTTTTAATACCATCAACTATTTGAGCAATTTGATTACTATCATAATTTGCAAAGTTATCTTCAATAAAGTCAACTTCACCTTGATAATAATAGGCAGATAAAGCAGAATAATCTCCCACTAAATTATCACCAACAATCCTAAATTCTATATCTCCTCTATTTTTCATATCAAAATTATCATTCTCATCATTTTCACATAGATCAAAATCTTTTAAAATTGTTGAATTAATCTGGAATAAAGAATATGAAGATTCAGCATAAGGGAGATTCCCAACATATAGGAGTGGTCCTAAATCTTGATTGATATATGATGGAGTCATTGTAAATGTAGAATTTTCAACTGAAATAGGGAATGAAGAGTTATTAAAACTTAAACCATCTTCATCAGGTGGTGAAAAAGCTATAGATTTTTGATCACAAGACTGAAAAATAATAAAAATTAAAAATATATAAAAAATTCGAAGCATAAACTTTTTGAAAAACTTATTCATTTATGCCTTTTTAAGGTCTTCTAATATGTCATTGTAAATTTTAACTCTATCAGACCTATCCATATCAAGATTATAATCTATTAATTTATAGTTCTTTTTCTTAAGAGCTAATTTAACATCATTTTTATTCATATAGTCAGCAACACCATTATTATTACTATTAAAGGCATATATGTAATCAGAATACTTTATTCCATTAATTATATTACTTTGTGTTTTTTTATTATTCTCAACTGATAAACCTAAATTTTTATACAACTTAGAATCATACTCATAAAATTCATTTACATCATGAATCATGTATACAATCTTAGTATTTTTAAATTTATCTCTATAGAAAGTATTAAAAATTTGTGGTAGCATAGACATCTGCCAATTATTACATATAATATAATCAGGAATCCAATATAATTTTTCTAATGTTTCAATAGCAGCTTTAACAAAAAATGTGAATTTCTCATGATTATCAGAATAAAGTCTTCCATTCCTTGATTTATATAATAAATCACAAACATTTTTAAAATATTTTTCATGCTCCATGAAATAAACTTGAACTCTTGTACTTGGAATAAATCCTGATTTTAAGTTAATTAAGTGCGTATTATCTAAAAAGTTTATACTCAAGTCTTTTAATCTTATGACTTCTCTAAGTATATATCTCCTATCACTTATATAACCATATTTGGGTTGTGTTAATCTAATATCTACCTCTTTTTGATCTTGAAGTGTTATAGAAAACTCTTTAGAAAAAGAGGAAATTAATGTTGTATCTGAAAATGGATTAATTTCAGATGATAAATAATATATTTTTAACATTTATTTTAATAATTCCTTTGCTTTTTTAACATATTCACTATTAGGGTAATTTTGAATTAAATCATTCAATGAAATATTTGCATTAAATTCATCATTTAACAAAATATAACTTTTTGCTATTTTATATAAGGAATCATCTCTTTTATTAGAGTCCATATATAAAAATACTTTTTCAAACTCTTTGATAGATAGATGGTATTTTTTCATTTTAAAATATATTTCACCTACCCAATACTGACAATTATCTAACAGACTATTATTACTTGATGTATTTAATAGATAATTAAATCCCTCAATACTTTTCTCCCACTCTCCATTCTGGAATAAAGCAAGCGAAGAAAGGTATCTATCTTTAAACTCTTCATCATCAATAGGAGGGAATTTTTTAATATTATCTAAAGAAGAAACTTCTGAAATTTCACTATAAGTACTTCTAAGTAAATTTATATCATCTTGAAATATTAATAAAGAATTTGAAATATTGGAATGAATACTATCTATATACGAAACATAACTATCAATAGTTTGAACTTTACTATCTAAATAAAAAAGTTTTTCTTCATAATCCTGAATCTTATTTTGGAGCAAATTAATTATACTATCATTTATTGAACTATATTTATTCAACTCATCTATTTTTTCTACAATGAAATTAGATTTAGTATTACCACGTTTATACATACCTTTATTCAGATTTGAAGAACAGGATACAAATAAGATACTCCAAACCAAGATAAGAAAAAATCTCAACTTATTTATTTTTAGCATATTTTTTTTAGTTTTAGATGGTCGTAATTTACAAATTTTTTACAACTTATTTCAATATGTATTAGCTAAATATGATTGTTGATAGCATTATTAATCAATCCTATAAAGATAGAACATGTCAAGAAAAAAGAACCTCCATAGCTTATAAATGGAGCTGGAAGACCTGTTACAGGTAATAATCCTGAAATCATACCCATATTAATAATCATATGCATATAAATTATACTACAACAACCAATAACTAAAGAGCTAATATAGTTGTTATCTATTTTTCTAGCATATATTATACACCAATAAATAAAAATTGATATGAATAAAACAATTAAAAATATTGCTTTAAATCCATGCTCTTCAGCTAACACAGAAATTATAAAATCACTATCTCTAACTGGAAGAAATTTTAAGTGAGTCTGTGTTCCATTACCCAAGCCTTTACCGAAAAAACCTCCTGATCCTATAGAAATCATTGATTGAATAACTTGATAGCCTGATCCCAAAGGATCTGTTAAAGGGTTAAGAAAAGTCAAGACCCTGTCTCTTTGGTGTGGTCTCAAAAAATTATTCCATATATATGGAGCTGAGATAGCACATAAAACATTTAAAATAACATTAAAAACAACAGCATATATTCTTGGTCTAGATATGATAAGAACAACTAAAAATAAGAACATCCACAAATAATAGACCCATAATTTATAAGTTGCAAAAATGCTAAAAACTGGAGAAATTAAAAAAAATAATAAATATAATTTTATACGCGTCCAAAACATCAAAGGAAAGATTATAGATAAATAAGCAATTGCAGTTCCAAGATCAGGTTGTTTTATAATTAATAGAGGTGGGATAAGTGAAGCAATAATAATAAAAATAAAATAAGAAGAAAACTTATTTTTAGACCTATTATCTGAAAAAAATCTTGCCATACTAGAAATATATAATATCTTACCAAATTCTGATGGTTGAAAATATATACTACCTAAAACTATCCATCTTCTTGAGCCTTCAATTACAGGAGCAAACGCTGTCATTCCAATCAGAAAGATTAGAAAAATATAAAAAATATAACTATAATCATACATAAACTGAAGCCGGACATATTGAACTAAAATAAATACAGATAATCCTAAAACAAACCATATAATTTGTTTGTAAAAAGTACTATTAAATTGATCTAAACTACTTGTACTGCTAAGTGAAATTAATCCTAAAAAAATAAAGACTAGAACAGGACAAACAATAGTCCATCTAACCTGAAATACTTGGCCTCTAAAATCAAATAAACCTTTAAACATCTTTCATCTCAGATATATAATTAAATATTTTACTAGCAATCTTAGAAGGCTTATCAGAACCTTTTCCACCATTTTCAATTAAAATACAAATAGAATACGTCCTACCGTCTTTCAATTCTATAAATCCTGCGAACCAACCATGAGGAAGTATATCACAATTACTACATACTTGCGCAGTTCCTGTTTTTCCAAAAACACTTCCTAAATCACTACTAATTCTCGCATTGTATGCAGTTCCTTCATTATAATTAACAGCTGCGTACATAGATTTTTTTAAAAAATTCCAAACATCAGCTTTATAAGCTATATTAATTTTTTCTGTATTTTGATTTAAATTAACATGAGGATAAAAAGCTTGCCCATCGTTAACAATCAAATTAATTAACTGAATTATTTGAATAGGAGTAACAGATACCTCTCCTTGACCTATAGAAAGATTTAATAAATGTCCTTTTGACCAACCTCCTGAATTTTTATATGCTCTATTCATATAAGCTTTATCTGGGACAAGGCCTGTCTTTTCTTGAGGTAAATCAATCCCTGTCATAGATCCAAAACCAAATTTATTAACTTCATGACTCCAATCAGAAAAATCAATTTTTTGCATTAAATTATAAAAATATATATTACAAGAACTTTTAATAGCATCAAGTAAACCTATTTCTCCATGTCCCTCTGCATTCCAACATCTAAATGCCGTATCATGAAATTGGTATATACCATTGCATTCAACTTTCCAATCTGTAGGAATAATATTTTTTTCAAGTGCAATAGCAGAAAGTAATAATTTGAAAATCGATCCTGGGGGATAAGTCTGCTGAGTAACTCTATTAGTAAAAGGTTTATTTTTATCTTTTACTAATTGATTCCATGCATTGATTGGTATTGGACCTACAAAAGAGTCTAAATTATAATAAGGAGAACTTAATAAAGATATAACCTCACCATTAGAAGGATCCATCAAAATAATAGAACCATTTTCATTAATAAATAAATCTTCAATAAACTCTTGAATTTTTGAATCAATAGATAAAACTATATCTTCCCCTTGTATAGGAGAATAATTCTCCTCAGGCTCATATTTACTTTGTATAACACCAAGGCGATCAACCAAGAAAAGATCAAACCCATGAATACCTTTTAATTTTTTTTCATAAAATTTTTCTACACCACTAAAACCAATAATATCATCAGAGTGATAATCATAAGACTCAATACTATATTGATCAACTTGCCTTAAATAACCCAATGTATGCGAAAGGTTACAAGCTGAGGTATAAACCCTTGCAGGCAATTCCGTGAAGTATAGCCCTTTTAAATCTAATTTAGATTCTTCTAATATTGCCTTGGTATCAAAATCAATATATCTTTTTAAAAGCATCGGCTTAAATTGTCCCCCTAAAATTTTTCTGGAACGATGTAATACTGAATCAATAGAGTTTTTCAAAATACCTGTATGTCGATATAACAAACTGTAATTAAAATTAGTTCTATCTAAATCTTCAGGAATGATTTTTATCTCATAAAGAGGTTTATTATCAACCAATGGAATAAAATTTCTATCATAAATTATTCCTCTTGGAGGGTATAATACAATTTTTCTTAAGCTATTATTTCCAGCTTGAATTTTATATTTCTCATTATCAACAATTTGCAAGAAGAAATATCTATACAAAATTATTAATGCCGTAAAAATATAAATGACTAATATAATTTGAGATCTAGATAGAATCAAAATATGAGATTTTTTAAAACTCATTTAACTTTAATGAAAAACTTATTTACTAATAAAAATAATATAAATGTAACAATCGCTTGCATAGAACTTATAAAAAAGATTGAAAAATAATTATTATTATAAATACTAAAATAATATAAATAAAAATGAAGAAAATAAATTAAAAATACATACAAGAATTTGATTCTCTTATCCCATATAGTATCATACTTCCTAATATATAACAATAAAAATGCTGCGAAACTTTTCAAAAAACTTAAAATCCCGAATTGATTCACATTAACTATAATATCCTGTATAAAACCATAAAAAAAAGCAAGGAAAATAATTTTATAAGAATCTTTAAAAAAAACTAAAGCTGTTAGAAAAACTAAAATTAAATCTAAATTAATTTTATTATAATTATAAATAGCAATCGATGGGAGATTTGATTGAATTAAAAAAAATATCAAACTTAAAAAAAATATAAAAGAAAATTTATTACTGGATAATAAAAACATAATAAAGGTTATCTATATCAGTTAAAAGACTAACTCCAACTTCTTGAAATAATTTATTTTTTTTTCTTGCCTGTGTCTTAACTTTTGCCAAGGGAATATCTGGAGGATAAATTTCTGAAACACCTGAAGTAAATACAATGTCACCATCATCTATATCAAGAGATTTAATAATACCATCTAATACTCCAAATTGGTAATATGTTGGTCTAAACTGACCTATAGATATATTAGTACCAACTTTAACAGATACAGAGAAATTATTATCTGTAATTAATTGAACTTTACTACTGTGATTAGTTGTTTCTATAATTTTTCCAATTAAATTTCCATAAATATCTATAACAGGTAAATCTTTTTTAATACCATCCTCAATACCAACATTAATAATCCTAGACTCTATTGAAGAAAAATAATTAGACTCAATAATATTAGCTGGTAATAAAGTTAAATTTTTAAATGAATCTTTTAAGTTTAACATATCTCTTAATTTCTTATTTTCAATTTCATAATTTATAAGCTTAGAATTCAATAAATAAACTTGAACAAGCTCTTGAGATAGTAATTCATTTTCTTCTTTTATAGCTAATAAATCTCTATACCATTGGCTTGGTTTGGATGAATTTTCATAGATATTAAAAATAAAACCTTTAATATTTATCAAGTAATTATCATCGTTATAAAAAAAAACTATCAATGATAAAATTGATGTAAAAGAAAATGCTAAAATATTTTTATTAAAATTGAATTTTTTAAAAAAATTCATCAAGGTGTGATTAAGACTTCTTTATATTTTTTTATATCTTCTAAAACCATTCCCGTTCCTTTAACAACAGATAATAAAGGATCTTCTGCAACATGAACGGGGATACCTGTTTTATTTCTTACATGTTCATCTAGATTTTTCAATAATGCACCACCACCAGTTAAAATAATACCATAATCTATAATATCAGCAGCATGTTCTGGCGGAGTTTTATCTAAAGCTTTCTTTATTGCAGTCGTAATTTGAAACACAGTTTCAGCTAAAGCTTGACGAATTTCATCAGTAGATATTTCAATTGTTTTAGGTAGGCCTGTAACAAGGTCTCTACCTTTGACTGCAATATTTTCACCACTAGTTCTAGTAGCAGAACCTACAGAACATTTTATATCTTCAGCTGTTCGCTCTCCAATACCTAATTTATGTTGATTTTTAAACCATTCAATAATTGCCTCTGTTTGCTCATCTCCAGCAATTTTAATTGTTTCTATCGCACTAATACCATTTAATGAAATAACAGCAATTTCAGTTGTTCCACCACCTATATCTACTATCATATTACCAGTAGGTCTTGTAACATCAATACCTATTCCTATAGCAGCAGCCATAGGTTCTGAAACTAAAAAAATTTCGCTAGCATTTGCATGCTCGGCAGATTCTTTTACAGAGCGTTGTTCAACATCTGTAACGCCATAAGGAATACATACTACAATTCTAGGTCTAGAAATTCTACTTATTTTAATCTTTCTAATAAAACCTTGAATCATTGCATCTGTCATCCTATAATCTGCTATGGTACCATCTCTTAATGGTCTAACAATCTCAATGCCCGAATGAGTTCTACCTAACATTTCTTTTGCCTCATTTCCAATTGCAAGTATATCTTCATCATGAACTCTTTTAGCAACTATAGAAGGTTCATTCAAGACTACACCTTCTCCCTTTACCCATATAATCGTATTAGCAGTACCTAAGTCAATTGCAATATCACCTTGGAAAATATTATAAAATTGTTTAAACATAATAAATTAATGATAAAAATGTCTGGTTTTAGTAAATATCATAAACATTCCTCGCTTATTAACCTCCTCTATAACTTCTTCATCTTTGATTGAGCCACCAGGCTGAATAACTCCTACGACACCTTGATCAGCAGCAATTTTAACACAATCAGAAAATGGGAAAAAAGCATCTGAAGCCATAACAGATCCCTTTAATTCCAAATTATTTTCTCTAGCTTTATTTATAGCAATTTTTGCAGAATCGATTCTAGACATTTGACCTGCACCTATACCTAATATGCTAGTATCATTGCTAAAAACAATAGCATTTGATTTAACATATTTTACCAATTTCCAACTTAAATACAATGCTTTTAATTCATTTTTATTTGGCTGTTTTTTTGATACAACCTCAAAATTTTCAACATTATCTTCAACATTATCTTTATCTTGTATTAAAAAGCCATTAAAAACTGATTTTATTACTTTATTACTTACAGATTTATCATCAGATACTATACTCTTATTTAATTTAATTAACCTTAAATTTTTCTTTTTCTTCAATTCACTTAAAGCATCAGATGTAAAATCAGGGGCAACTATACATTCTAAAAAAGATTTATTCATTTCAACAGCTACATCTAAACCTACTTCAGAATTGAAGGCTACGATACCCCCAAAGTAGCTAATAGGATCACAAGAGACAGCTAAATTATAAGCCTTTTTAGCAGATTTAGAAACTGCAAAACCACAAGGGTTAGCATGTTTAATAATTACACATGATAAGTCGTCAAATTCACTAACAATTGAAACAGCTGTTTCAATATCAAAATAATTATTATAGGATAAATCTTTTCCATGCAATTTATCAAAATATTGATTTTGTCCTTCTTGTAAATAAAAAGATGATTTTTGATGTGGGTTCTCTCCATATCTCAAAGTATTAACTTTAAATAAATTTAAACTTTTCTTTTCATTATCAGACTTCCTAAAATAACTATAAATCTGATAATCATAATCAAATGTTAACTTAAAAACTTCTCTAGCAAAAGATATTCTATCTTTACTTGAAAATAAGCCTTTATTATTTTTAAATAATTCAATAAATCCTTCATACTGTGAACTATCACATAAAGGGATAACATTCTCATGATTTTTTGCTGCAGCTCTAAGCATTGATGGACCTCCTATATCAATAAATTCTATGGCTTTAGAAAAATCTAATTTTTTATCTACAGCTTCACTTTTAAAAGGATAAAGATTTACGATAACAAGATCTATTAATTCAGTTGATAAGCTAGCTAAATCTAAAATATGCTTTTCATTATTTCTATCAGCTAATATTCCTCCGAATATTCTAGGATGAAGTGTTTTTACTCTACCATTCATAATTTCATTTTGTTTAGTAAGATGGCTAATAGATATAACATCAATATTATGTTTTTCTAATATATTTTTAGTTCCACCAGTTGAATAAATTTTAATATTATTTTCAACTAAAAATTCAGCTAATTCTAAAATACCAGTCTTATCCCAAACACTAATTAATGCTCGTTTTATTTTATTCATTTATAATAACCTCAGTATTATTTATTTTAATTTTATCTAAACAAAATGAATTAACAACATCTAAATAAAGACTATACTCTACCTTTAAAACTCTTTTAGATAGACTTAATGCATCATCTGTTTTATTAACATTGATTTTATATTGTTTAATAATTGGACCTCTATCATATTCATCATTAACAAAATGAACCGTAGCTCCAGTAATCCTATCCTTAGAACTAACAACGGCTTCATGTACTTTTATACCATAATAACCTTTTCCACCATACTTTGGAAGCAATGATGGATGTATATTCATAATTTTATTTAAATATAATGCTATAATATTAGATGGAATTTTTTTCATAAAACCTGCTAATAAAATCAAATCAGGTTTATAATGATTTAATACTACTTCATACTCAATGTTTTTAATATTTATATTTGGATATCTAAAATCATTAATAATTTTAAAAGGTATTTGATTTTTAGCAGCATACCTAACAGCACCGCTATTTGGATTATTAGAAATCAACAGTACTATTTTTCCATTCTGAACATTCTTATGTATATTGATAAAGTTTGTACCCGAACCAGAAGCAAATACTACAATTTTTTTATTTTTAAGCATCTAAACTATCTTTGATTTTTTGAACTATATCATTATAGAATTCAATATCTTTAAAAATATTAAAATCATCAGTCTTAACAATTAGCACATTATTAGAATCTATTTTATTAATCCATTTATTATAATATATATTTAAACTATGTATATATTCAGAGGATATATCTGCTTCATATGTCCTTTTTCTTGTATTAATTCTAGACATCAAAGTATCTGTGCTTGCCTTTAAATAAACTATTAAATCAGGCTTTTTAATAAATTTCAACATTGAATTAAACAAATCACAATATGTATTATAATCTCTTTCTGACATATGTCCCAATTCATATAAATTAGTAGCAAAAATCTCCTTATCTTCATATATGGTTCTATCTTGAATAAAACTTTTATTCATTTTAAAATGCCTAATTTGACTTTCAAATCTTGTATAAAGAAAATATATCTGAAGATTAAAACTCCATCTAGACATGTCAGCATAGAAATCATGTAAATAAGGGTTATTAATAACAGATTCATAAACAGGTTCTAAACCAAGATCCTTTGAAATTTTATCTGTTAGAGTTGTTTTCCCTACGCCTATATTCCCTGCAATACCTATATTATGTATTCTATTCAACAAACTCTCCGACTGCATAATTATCAATAGTTTTATGAATATGTAACTTATGTATCGTATTAATTAATTGTCTACTACCTTTAGCCTTTACTTTAATATAATTATCAGTCCAACCACTTAAAAAGCCATCTTCATAACTTTCAAATAATACATCTCTCTTACTTTTTATATTTTTTAAGATAAAATGATTATATTTATTTTTAGATAAGAGCCTTAATCTATTCCTTCTATTAATAATCAAATCAGAACAAACTTTAGGAAAAATTTTCTCAGCAACAGTATTCTTTCTCTCAGAATATGAAAACACATGTAAATAAGATATATCTAAAGAATCCAACAACTGATAAGTATCTATAAAATCACACTCTAATTCATTAGGGAAGCCTACAATAGTATCAACTCCTATACAAGCATCTGGTAAATACTTTTTAACCTTTTTAATTGTTTTCAAATAATCAAATGAAGAATAACGCCTTTTCATCAAACGTAAAATTTTATCAGAACCTGATTGTAATGGAATATGCAAATGAGGCATAGCTTTATCTGAAATTGATAAAATTTCAAGGACTCTATCAGTCAATAAATTAGGTTCTATGGATGATATTCTATATCTTTTTAAATTATCTATCAATTCGATTTTTTCAAGAAAATCACTAAAGCCTTGCTTATGTTCATAACCAAAATCTCCAATATTAATACCACTTAAGACAATCTCTTTTGAGCCTTGATTTACAATTTTTTTAATTTGATTTATTGTATCATTTACATTTAAGCTTCTACTAGATCCTCTAGCATTTGGAATAGTACAATAGCTACAATTATAATTACATCCATCTTGAATCTTAACAAAAGCTCTAACTCTTTCATTTAATGAATAAGAAATATTAAAATTTTCAACATTAGTAATATCTGAAACATGCATTTTATTATCTATATTATTATCTTTAATAATATTTGATATATTAAACTTTTCATTATCACCAACAACAGATGCTACTCCTTTCATTTTAATAATACTATCTGGCTGCAATTGAGCATAACAACCATAAACAATTATTTTTGTATTAGGAAATTTCTGATTAATAGTCTTAATCATTTTTCGTGCTTTTTTATCTGCATTTTCTGTAACAGAACACGTATTTATCAAACAAATATCTGCATAACTTTCTATTGGGATTTGACTATAACCTTGATTAATTAATTCTCTACCTATATATGAAGAATCAGCAAAATTAACCTTACAACCAAATGTGTAATTTGAGAATGTTTTATAGGGTGTAGCCATAGTGATAATATATTACATTAAATAAAAATGATAGAACTATAAAATCTAAATATTAGCAAGTTTTCTTTTCATTAAAAAATGCTGTATTTTCCCATATAATAAATGTGATTTTCTTATTATTTTAAAATTATTTTTCTTATAAAAATCTATAGCATGTTCTCTAGAATGAAGCATAACACAATCCTGTTTATCCGAAATTGCAATATTAATTAAATTAGTAAGAATTAAACTTCCAATTCCAAGTTTTTGGTAAGAACTGTCAACTGCCATATATCTAATCTGACTTATTTGATTATCAATTTTATGTATTCTACCTACACCTATAATTTTTCCTTCATATATAGCCATTAAATGACAACTAACATTTTCTAATTCATCTTTAGCTAACTCTATATTATCACTAAATTCCTTCCTAAGATAAAACCATCTAAAATAATAATAATTATTAAATTCTTCTTTTGTTACAGGTGATATAATAGTAATATTTTTATTTAGCATTTATTGATGGATTTTTTTCATGATATATTTTTTTAGCCTCACAATAATCCCACAAATAACACCAATTACACAAGAAGCTTTCATTAGCATGAAAATCATTATTCTTTATTGCAAGATTAAGAGCATTAGAATACTTTAAAATTTCTTGCTTTTTAGACTCTAATTCATCATCATCTAAAATGATTCTAACATGCTGGCTGTTTTTGTTCTTTTCCTTTAAAAAATGCCAATTAGCAGCTATTTTTCTATCAGGATATTTTTGCTTAACTGCAAGCAAATAAATTGCTAACTGTATATCTTTTTTTATTTTAGATCTAGTATAGGGCTTCCCTGTCTTATAATCATGTACTTCTAGGTACTCTTGATTATCATCTAGTCTATCAATAATAGCTTTAAATGAATATTGTCCAATTTTTGTATTAACAGAGATTTCACTACCAATCAAATTTTCACTAGAAATATTTGGGCCATTATTATTTCTATAATAATTCCTTAAACATTCAAGTCCTAACTTTAAAAAATAATTCTTATCATATTGCTTTCTTATAGGAGCAATGTATATTTGAGAATGCCAATTATCATTCCAAAGCTGATTATATTTACTTTCTATCTTATCCCAAATATAGTAATCTTTTTTATTACTATATATCCAATCTAAAACCTCATGAACAATTTTACCCATATAAGCCTCTATGCTATCACTATTACATTGAATTTTTTCCACATACATCAATTCATATTTGTGAGAACAATTTAAAAATGTATTGATTTGTGAATAAGATAAATACTTAGTTTTCATGCTAAAGGTCACATATTATATAAATTACTACTAACAATTATAACATTCATAATATCCATATCTATTTATAAATATAAACTTTTTATTTCTATAAACCCATATTTCTTGATAATCTCCAGATTCACTAATCTGATATTCTATATCAAAAGGTTTACCATATACAATATATACCTTTCCTTTATCTGATTTAGATCCTAAACCTCTAATACTCTTAAATTCTAAATTTGAGTATTGAACTCTTGAATAAAATTCCTTTAATAAAAGAGGATTTTCCATATTAGCCCAATACTGTTTAATAAAATTAATTTTATCACCTTTTGTCAAACCAATATAATTAATATATTCTTGCTCATTTAACAAATACTGAAAAGGCTCAATTAATAAATCATAATCATAATCAATAGAAATATTATAAGGTAAAGATATAGAAGTTTCTTTTTTAACATCTTTATAATAACAAACAACTTTCAAATAATCACTAGAAATATCATTTATAGGTATTGGAATAAAATTAATTTCATAGGATTTTATTTCTTTTTGATTTATTGTTAATTCCATATAATTTTCTTCAAAGTTTGGCATTTTAGGCTCAATAGAAATTATCAAATCGGATTTATTAATATCAGTATCAACAATTTGATATTTAATCCATAACGTATCATTTTCTTCATCATGATAATCAATTGCTCTTTGATATTTATCATTATTTTTAACAAATAAACCAACAGTACTTAACAAATCACTTTCTTCTATTTCTAAATCAATAGCTGCAGTCCAATGCTTATAATTTTTATAATCATCAATTTCCAAATATATTGAAGCTATTTTTTTGAATATTTCTTCATTAAGAGTCAAACTATAATTAGAAATATAGTTTTTAGAGCTTTTTGTGCTTTCAAAAGAATTTACAATAATAGAATCTGACCAAGAGTCTGAATAAATAACATCCTCATCTTGGTCTTTCAACTTAATAGAGAATAAAACATCTGACTGAAAATCATATTGATTCTTAATAAAAAGAAAAATATCATATGGAATTAAAAAATATAAATCGAGTAACAATGTAGAATCAGCTAAATAATATTGTTCGTATTCAATGTTAATTTTAGTTTTATTTTTAGACATTTCAGGAATAGATAGACTGCAAGATGAAAATAAAAAAAACAATATTAGAAAAAAATTATTCTTCATAATGAAATTGGCTCCAATTATAAAAAGATAAACCCCCATTTGTAGTAAACCATACCCATTGATCATCACATTCAACGGAATTAATCTTACTACCAACAATACCATCAGAGAAACTATATTCTAATTTAGAATTTGATATAATATTATATATGATAGCATTTTTTGTATTATGAGCCCACAAATAATCATTACATATATCAAAATCTTTTAATCTTTGATAGTTAAATAACAGACTTAAATCATCCTCTTGCAACAGATATAAATTATTGCTTTTTAGCAAAACAACATATTTATCTTTTATATCAATTTTTTCAAACTTCTTATTAGAAATGAACATATATTTATCAACACTTACATCCATTTTAATTAAACCCAAATTACTTACTATGTACAAATATTCATCTAGAAAAGCCATATCACTAATTTTCGCATAATCTATATCAGAAAAATAAGTACTAATTATATTGTTGGTTTTAATAGATAATGCAGCTAATCCTTTTGTAGTAGCTAAATAAACTATTTCTTTATAAGAATCAATTTCAGATATAATATTACTAGGTAATCCATCAGAGGTATCTAATGTAAACCATTTATTAAGATTTAATTGATAAATAACTAAACCATAATCTGTCGCAATATATAGAGTATCATCTAATCTATATATATCATTTATATCTTTAGAAAAAATTCTAGGAGTTCTATCTTGATAATGCTTAGTCCACAAATTAGCATTTTCATTCCAATGATATAAAAATACAGATTCCTGAGTATAAAAAATATCATTATAACCTGATAAAAACTCATCATCTGTAATCCACCATCCTTCATTAGAATCTAAATATGCAATATTCATGCTTACAATAGGAGGAATAGAATTTAATGTTTTTATTTCACTTGAGTAAGGAGTGATAAAAAATAATTCCCCTGAGTTTGTTCCTATCCATTTATCTCCATCAGTTTCTTCCAATATACATGTAATATAAAGTGTTCTATCTTCTTTTTTAATTTGATTCTTTGATATAATTTCCAAACCATTAAAAGCATAGTAATTATTTAAATTAAAATCTTGATAATCTTTTGATGATGAAGACCACTGAACAGACATTAGCTGTAAATCAATAATATCATCTTGTATATTTAATTCAACTAAACCAGTATACGGATCTAAAAAAATATATTTATTGTTTAATGTTTTAATAATTATATAATCTGGGTTTGAGCCTATATTTTTAACATTTCTAATATTAAAATCTAAATTATAAAAATTAATTTTTGTCCAAACACTACTCAGATTTGATTTGAAAAATAAACCTTCTTTATTAGCTATCCACATATTATCACGATATATATCACAATGAACCACATGTATATATTTATTATCTAAATTATTTAATAGATAGTCTGAATAAAAAAAGTCTTTACTATTTTTATCATATATAAAAATGCCATTCGAAGAAGAAAAAACGACTTCATTCCGCGTATAACTTATAGATGTAATTTCTTTAGGTGATAAAATAGAATACCAACTGTTCTCAGTATATATAAAATTTTTTCCAAAACATAAACCTACTATGATAATATATAATATTTTATTCATACCTGTAATAAAAAAGCCGCTATAAAATCATGCGGCTTTTTTATAAAGTTAATTTATTTTTTCTAAACTCTTATCGAATTAGAACCATTTTCCTAGTTATAATACCTTTACTATGTTGCAACTGATAAATATATACACCCGATGAAACCTCTGAACCAAATTTATTGATTCCAGTCCAATGAACTGTATAACGACCAACAGTATAATAATCAGATACTAAGTCGTTAACATGATTACCTAGAACATCATAAATCTTTAATGTAACATGACCATTAATAGGTACATCAAAATTAATCGCTGTTACAGGATTAAATGGATTAGGATAATTTTGAGATAACTTAAATGTTGTTGGGATACTTTCAGAAGCATCTAATATATGCTCATTACAAAGTTCTTCTGAACAGAACATTCCATAATATTTATATTCATTAGTTACAGGGTCAATTACATTTTGACTATAACATTCAAATTGAGGACCAGAACCATCACATTCACCACATTCATCTATAATAGCACTACCACCCCAATCATCAGCACAATCTTGATCCACAGAAGGCAATGTTAAAACAGTACCATCTGTCAATGCAGCAAATAAACCAAATGCAGGATCATCGCCTGATAAGAAACCAGATGCAAATACAACTGCGCTACCACCTCCTAAGCCAGATAAACCAGCTTGAAATGCAGCTATAATATCATCACCTGTTGGAGCTATACCTAAAATATAATCAGCTGCAGGGACCTCAACAAAACCTGAGAAATTACTATATGAAAAATTAGTTAACAATGGAGAACTATCAGCCCACACATCAACGGCAGGAGCATCTGTTGAGCCATGATAAACCTCTAAGCCAACTAAATCCGAAGCTGAAGCACCGAATGTTGTAGCTGCTGCTGCTAAATCAAATGGAGTAACATCATCACCAAGTAAACCTGTTGCTACAACTACATATGAACCACCACTTTCTAATTCAAATGGGAAAGTTGCTATAATTTCTCCATCTGCTGGAGCAATACCTACTGAAAAAGAAGTTGGTAAGTTTAATAAAGGTGTTGCTGTTCTATATTCAAAATCTTCTATAGCTAAAGCACCATCAACATAAACATCAACTGTTGGAGAGGCTGAATTATGAATAATTTGAACTGTTGCAACATCATCAGGGCAATCTGTAATATCACAAACCATCGATCCATCACCACACATCACATCCCCACCAGATCCATCACATACACCGCATTCATCAACAACTGCACTACCATCACATACACCAGCACAGTCATAAACACCACTTGGACATTCATCAGGACAGTCAGCTAAATCACAAACAAAAGATCCATTAGAACATTCAACATCTGCTCCAGAGCCAGCACACAATCCACATTCATCTTCTATAGCGGTACCATCACATTCACCCAAACAATCTACAACAGCATCACCATTACACTCACCAGCACAATCAAACACAGCATCATTAGATGAATCAGCATCACATACACCAGCACAATCTAACATGGCCATACCATCACACTCACCA
>CETH01046680.1_pt1 | contig 48925 bp, 42 predicted proteins | sample 361461 | NCBI WGS metagenome assembly CETH01 (sample SAMEA2622695, study PRJEB7988) | marine metagenome | isolation source: saline water (ENVO:00002010), including | reverse complement strand
CCCTTCCTATCTTCTACCAATTTTAACTGTCTTTGCAGTTCATACTTCAATGATGATAGATGTCCTTCTAGGTACTGTTCATACTCATTACCCTCTATCAAATCACCTAGATGAAGTATATGTTCAAGTGCAAAGACTAATTTGGTTTGTTCATTTAACATCAGCAATCACACAAGTTAGGGTGTTCACCTGTATCACAATATAATTGATGTGCAGTTGGCATTACACCTTCACAAGTATATTCCATTGCTGTTCCTGGCATAGTAAATCCATCGGGCAATGCTATTCCTCCGTGATTAGTACATCCTACTAACAAGGGGGCTAGTAGTAGTAATTTAATCCTCGTCATCTTTCTCTTTAAATGATACGATGTTATCAGTGTCTAACCAACCCAGTAGTGTCCACAACCAAATTAGTGACACTACTAAGACGATTAATTCTACTACTGGTGTTGGTAACATTATAGTGCAGGGTAATCTTCGTTACGTACGAGTCCAGTCTTTGTTGTGTCAAAGTCTTTCATCAAACGTGCGACTTGTTTTCTATCTAGTCCAGCAAGTTGTTGACAATTTTCAAGGCAGCGATAGATACATTCTCTATCACTCATTGGAGGTGCTATCTCCCATCCTTGTTCATCATAATACTTCTTGCCTTTTGTGACTTGTGCCTCAACGTGGCTGTAATCTTTACTCATTGCATAATATCCATACCCATACTATTGCAAGTATGATAATAACTGCAATACGTATAGAACTAGGGCTTGTATCAATCAAGTTTACCTAAGTCATTATGTTGCTGTGGTTTAGGACGATGTGCTTTGAATTCATCGTGGTTCCCATCACCAGGCATTTTACCATAAGCGAGGTACTCGACTGCTTGTATACTACCTTCGAGTCGATCAAGATCCCTGTCTAGTTTCACATACTCTAGATGTGCTTCTTCTAGTTCAACCTGACGCATTTCTAGTTGTGTTTGTCTCTTCGTGAAACGATTTAACAACTGTTCGTATGATTCAGTTTCCTTGGCCATTTGTGTTAGACTGTTGTAGTTGGATGAAAGATTCTATTTGTTGACCCATATATCGGTAGCCACTACCTACGTAGACCTGACCGCCGACGACCGCAACCGCACACACAGCCCAGAACCAGTAATACCATTGTGTTTTGAGTTGATGTATTTTCATCTGATTTATGTGTTCCCTGTTATTATACCATACGGGTGGATATGTGTAAACCTCGGTATAAATACTCGTTTACAAATGGTTAAGAACATAGTGAGTGACAGGGATCCAGGACATAAATAGTGGTAGAATGTGCGAGGTACAGAGATGAACCCTAACTCCTATATTATGGAGTATCATTCAATCAAGAGGTTAAACTTCTAATGTTAAATCACAATGTCATCAGTAGTAATCAATTAGCAGATTGGAAAGAAACAACTGAGTCTGTCTACGATGTAGACAATTACCTCAACAACTACTACGAGTGCATAATTGATGCAGGGGATGATACATATACTGCACGTAGATGCAGTAGGTTAATACAATAAGCATAGTCCAGTTAACATACCGATCCAAAGGCCCCTTCACAAGGGGTCTTTTTAATGCTATAATATACTATGTTCTTTGTATTCCAATTATGGGATGTAGAAACTGCGACAACGTATCAATGGAAGACTATGAGAATGCAATGTTTGCTCATATGATAACAGAACGACGTGGTAAGTGGTACGTTCGATGTGATAATGGTAAAATAGAGGAGTTCGCATCACATAATGATGCAAAAGAGTTTATCTTCAACGGTGGTGCACAATGACCAAAGGTATTATTAAACACAGAAGAGACTGTGATACATTCATTAGAGAATATCCTGGTCACGCACCAGATATATTTTGTGACTCGCTTATAAAGTATTGTAATGAGTTACGTGAAGGTAAACTCAGAAATGAAATGAGTATGAAGAATGAAGGTGTATCTGAAGATCAACGTAAAGACTTCTACTTCTTTCTAACTGAGGGTACATTACCTAACCTACGTAATACATTACTACAAGAGTGGTCTAAACTAGCATCAGAACAATACATCGAAGAGTTTCAACACATTGGTACATTTGATTATTGGTTATCAGTAGCCAAGATACAAATGACATTACCAGGCGAAGGATTTCATCGCTGGCACTTTGATAATGGTGGGTTCGTTAATTTCTCAAGACAGTTTGTGTTTATTACATACTTGAATGATGATTATGAAGGTGGTGAGACTGAGTTCTTAGATCAAGGTCTCAGAGTTACACCAGAGAAGGGCAAGACAATAATATTTCCAGCAGGATATACACACAGACACCGTGGCAATCCTCCCATTGGTGGTCCAAAGTATATTGCTACAACGTGGGCTAATGTATTACCACGTATTGCTGATTACGATGCTACTTGTATGGCTCACGAGTCTATTCAGCCACCAGAGCAAACAATAAACTATTGGAAAGCAAACTAAAAAAAGAGGACTATTTCTAGTCCTCTATAAATTTCCTTGGATTTGACATATTTTGTACGTATTCTATTACTTGATCTCGTATCTGTAACACATCATCAATACATTCTTGGTTATGTGCACAAGATCTAAGATGATGATCAGGTTTGAATAATGATTCAAGTAGTATGCTTTTGGCACGATCCCACTTCTCATATGATGTAAGTGGATGATCTAATGATTTCTGGTCTTTCATTCTGTGTTCAAGTTAATTAAAATGGTTGTCAGGTCAGGATACTTAACATATGCTGATTTCACTGCGGTAGATGGATCAACACAACTATGTACTATCTTAGTCCATTGTAGTTTATGATCTATCTTAGATAGTACATTTACTTCCCATTTCTTCTTCTTAGAGGGCATTAACAACCCTCCGAAGTATGTTCAAATTCCATCTCTCCATCATCATTATAGAACCAACACATCTCACCACCAAACTCATCAGTATTATCATCTTCCCTTACACTCTCACTACGATACGCATAATGTTTTGCCTGTTCAGTATGCACACTCGCTATCAATTCATTAACAGCTTCTAACTGTGTATGATGATAGTCTTGGAGTTCATAAAGTGCTTGCTTAACATCAGACATTAACTCAGATGGTCCTCCTTCAAGATACTGAGTTACAATATGATATAACTCTTTATATCTCTGTGTCGCACCATCCGTTGTCGATACGACTGGCAGCTCTTTCAAGCTTGGAGTAGAGATCACTACATTTGACTCCTGTATATTTCTCTGTTGAGAATTGTTGACTGGAGCTGAGGTGTTGGAGGGCATCGGACAATACGGATAGTTCTGATTTGTTAAGAAGCACTTTAAGAAGTCTCATTTAATTGTATCAACCACTATACTATAATTATACAGTGGAGGGGTGCTTACGCAGCCCCTTGAACAGGATTTGCTAACTGAGGGATAGTGTTGAAATCAGTCACTTCCCAACCGTAGTTAACACGATCGTTGACTTCATTCTTTAACTCAGTTTTGTTAAAGATCCTTTTGCTTACAGTACGTCCATTAAGGGACAATACCTCTAGCAAATAACGATAAGACACTTCACCAAATGGTAATCTTACAGGATAGAAATCTGCTTGCTGACCACTGTTGTTACGAAGTTGCATAATGTTTTGGGGTTTTCCCTTGACTACTCATATATTATAGCAAAAAAATACCCCCTAACAAGGGGGCTTGTGACAGTTTGTAATGTGGTCTATCTGAGTGCTTTTGCGTTCGATCTGATGTATGATGCACAGATATTATCACCTAGACGAGGATCTGCTGCTTGCTTAGCTCTTGATTTGAGCTTATTATACTTCTGTTCCAGTCTAGGACGTAGATAATCGTATACTTGTTGACCTTTAAGGTGCCACAACTCTACTATATCTCCGTGTTCATAGCGTGCATAGTAATGATCATCGTATTTCAAGAGCTTTTCTTCTCTTAAATACTCATCTTGCTCCTCCCACGTATCCTTAACACTAATGCCATTGTACGTAGCGTTGATGTTATCATTGATTGTTGACTTGTATTCTACTGGTTCACCCTGATCATATGCATCTGCACCACTATATGTGTCTGCTACATCGTGACCAAGTTCAATGGCCATATGTATTTCACGTGACCTAGCATAAGAGAATGGGTCACCCCATCCCTGATCTATACACACATCATACAATCCCTTGAAGCATTCTAGATACTTCTCACGTGCTTCTTCTGGTGTGTACTTAGTCATCTTCTACCTCTAATCCTTCTAGATCTTCTATCATTCTAGCAGGTACAGTGTGTAGTCCTCCTATGAGATAGTAATGGTCTTTGATACCTTCAACTGTTTCTTCTCCAAGATAGAACAGTTCATTAGCAGGGAAACTATGCTCCCTCAACATTGCTTGTAGTTGGAGGTGTATCAACTCTCCTCGTGATGGTACATTTAGTCCAGTCATTACGATAGATTAGTACATTTACTTGTGAGTAACCGTGTAATTTGTCGGGATCATCCCACTGCTTTACACATAGCGTGAAGTATTGTGGACACACAAAGGTGATGAATCCTTTATCATCACCGCAATCAACGTGGTCTCCAATGTTAAACTTCATAGGCATTAATGGCGTGATCTTTTATGTAGCAGGGTTGATTAGTCAACCATTTAGCATACTCAGGATCCTCAATAGCCATATCCATTTGAGTTTGATTATCAAAATAGTAAGCATCAATCCAACGCTTAGAGTATTCACTCATCACTTGTAAGCGATAGTCTCCCTTACCATTCTCTAATGTTCCGTTCTGTACGTAACGAAACCCATTTTGTTGTAGGATTACATCCATCATTGCTCCTCCCAGTAAATGCCGTGGATAGTGTTAAACTCTTCAATGTTCAGATAATCATCATCGTGGATGTCTGAACTGGATGTGCATAGAAACTCGTATGCAAAGTAGTCAGTACTGACACCTAGAGTGTCACAAGTCTCAAGATACTCTCCTGCTTGTGCATCTGTCATCTCACAGTGGTCAATGCAGAACTCTAGGTCTCGTAAAAGGTAATTTAATGCGGATTCCATTTGTAGAGGGTGTAGATTAGGACTATTGTGCAAATTAAAATGCACGAAAAAAGGACAATTAGTGTGTTCATCGGAGGTATAGGTAACCTCCTGCCCAGTCTGCACGTGCGTAACACTCTTCACGCTGCTTGATGATGCGTAAATCATATCTCACATACTTTGTGTGAGGTGATTTCCAAGATGCTGGCTTATAAACCTCACCAGTCTTCTTGTTAACAAATGCGTGGACACCAGAGTCACGATAGTTACCTGATCTTCTGTCAAACTCTTGATGAATGATCTTGTAGTACTTACGACCTTCCTCAGATCTAAAGCAATCAGGGTATCCCTTGAAGTCAGGATTAAAACCCATTCTATCGCAGTATGCAAGGTAATTAGCGTCAAGTGCCTTGATAAGGTCATTTACCCAACGCTCGACTGGTAATACTGTTGTGGTCATCAGTGCTCCGTTGTGTATGATACTATTATAATGGATGGAGTGACCAATTCAACCAGTACTGTGACAGTTTGAGAACTGGACAGTAAATCCACGGTTGACCTTGCTTGGCATAGCATTAAATGCTATAGTGTAACGAATTGTATCATTTTCATTTGGTGTAATAATATGCTGTAGATCTGAAGGGAAAATGACCATACTACCATCTCTAGCAGGATATGGATGTGCCATATTAATATCCTCAGTCATTTTCAGTGCTTGTGTATGATAACTATGCTCCTTCACAAACTGCATCTCTTGAGTACATCCTGAAAGAAATACTACTCCACTAAACAGAGACCACGGATGTCTATGAAGAGTATTAAACTCTCCTTGCTTGTACCTATTAATCCAACAGGTAGTAATTGTCATATCCTCCACGTAACTACCGTGGATACCCTTATTGATCTCATTCATTTGCTGCTCTGCCCACTCAACAAATCCAGTGGACATAACTTCACTAGTTAAATGATATGCCTTTGCTCCACCACTATACTGCTCTGTATACCCATCCCTATCAAAATCTATGGAGGGTATCATATTCATTAGAGCAGAGTATATCTGAGGTGGTAGATCCTCCTCAAATATAACTGTTGGTAGTATGCCTATGGCCTTCATTCTGTTACCTTAAGGTAAACTCCAATCGTTGCTGCAAATGCAACATAAGACCAGAATAAAATGTATACTATCACACTACACCCCACTCATTCTTATCAACAGAGTGATTACAGTTTAAGCAAGTTAATGCACTCCAACTAAAATGAAATACTCTTGCTTTGTTATCACATTCAGGGCAGACTATGGTCTTCCCAGTTCTACCTGCTCTGGTATAACGATTAACGTTGTTCATCTTGTTACCCTCTCGTGTTGGATAGGATCACCTGCGGTCATCTTCCAAATCATTTGATCACCCTCTCGTGAGAGTAATTGTTTACAAATGCGGAATGCTGTGTTAATGTCTGCACAGTAAACCACGCTGTCTGGGTCAAATGTTGCCCAGTTTGCTGGTTGAACTGCAAATGCTCTAGGGTCTGTCATTGTACCTCGTTGTTATAATAGTATTATAGCATTAAAAAACCCCCTGTGAAGGGGGTTGTATGACACTTATTGAACTGCCACACGATCTGGAACTTTGAATCCAGCATTCTGTACAATGTTCACTACAAATGCCTCAAGAAATATGAGGGGAATTACCACAAAGTCAAAACCACGTAATTTCGTGATGTCTGGTCGTGATACCTCAGTTGGTTGTGTGGGTGTTGCCTCAGTCACCTTTGTTGCCTCTGCTACTGTAGTATTTAATACAGTTGGTGTTTGTGTTTTAGTTGCTGCTGTTGCAGGCTTCTTAGCAGTGGACTTACGTGTGCGGCGACGAGTTGAGGATGTGGTCAAGTGCGAAACTTGCGAACTGAACCTATTATAATGTATTTCAGTTGCTTGTCAGCATACCTTGTGACAGTTATTCTTCTGACACAACCAATTTATTCAGTATACTATCTGCGTGTGCCTTCTGAAGGTTCTGAAATTGCTCTCTTTTCACGTGGTCACTACAGTTATTATATTTCTCTGCTGTCATAACCTCGGCAAACATATGCTTGTAGGTTCGTAACAATTCTTTAAGATACCCACGTTCATCTCTTGTCAAGGACACATCAGATGAATCTATAACGTGAACAGGTGGTGTGTTTAAGGCAGGTGATGAATGTGCTCCCATAGTATTGTACAGTGTTGTGTTGATCCTAACACATATTTATCGGTACCAACCTCAATTTTATATTATCTTAAGACTGTTTGAATTGAATCATTGACTTTGTACTAGTTGTGAAACTGCCCACTAGAGTAATATCATCACCAGCAGTCTTGTTAGAATATGCTCCACAGTCTGCTACAACAGTATCAGCAGTCCACCAGAATCGTGTACCATCACGGTAACTACTGCTAGTAGCAACACTCATCTCAGTAGAGAACAGTGCTTTACCTTGAATAGTCATAGTTACATCAGGCTTAGCCCAAGTAACAGCGTGTGATCCTGCTGTGACTGTACTAACTGAACTCTTCAGTGACATATCCATAGGTATCTTGGCAGTCAATAAGTTACGATCATTAGGTGTACCAGAATCAGCACACACAGAAGAGATCATTATTGTACCATATTCAGGTCCATTGATACACAAACCAGCTGGTTCAGTAGTACCAGAGGTACTGAGTTTAGCAATTGCTGTTGCATTAGCACCATCGGGTGACTTATTCTCGAAGTAACTATTACCACCATCAGCATTTTGAACTGTAAGGTTAGTAGATGTTATCTCTGCAATATATGTGTCTAGTTGAGAGAATTGATTAGTAACAGATGTTAGAACATACAGTCTATCATTCCAAGATTGCTTATTCTGGAATCTAAGACCAGGATTATTACCTATGTTACTAGAACCAGTATAAGTATAGTCTTCTAGTTCAGCAATACTCTTAGTTACTCCTGGTTGTTCAACGAATCCCCAACGTAAATCCTTAACTACATCAGCACCTTGTAGATTGTTAAGTACAAAACTAGTTACAGACCAAGGATGATTCTGATAGTTTGAATAGTTTGTTGATCCATCCTGTTCAGTATTACATATCAATACTACACCATTAGTCTTGCTTGATTGTGTTTCTTGTCCACCAACTGCAAATTTATATCCCCAAGGACTAGGACTAGTATTCTGTGTAGCATCTAGACCATCTTGGAATCGGAATGTATTTAACTGAAGGTCATCACCGATAACATATCCTGAACTGTCACTCCCTGTGGTAACATTAGGAGTAGAGCCAGAATATTCAATAATACCATACATACCACGAGTTGTAGTTCCTGTTGTATCATAGAGTGATCCTGCATATCCTACAAATAGTTTATTACTACCATTACTATCATACTGCATCACATCAATACCAAATACACCATCTATTTGGTTATTGGATACAGCAGCACCTACTTCAAAAGATGTACTAGCAACTGATGTACTAGGTAATGTAACTGCTCCGCTACCAGCAACTGATAGAGGTATACAACTAACACTTCCGTGTTGTGTTGGTATAGATGAGTTAACTGATGTATAATGACCACCAACAAATAGTTTAGCAGTGTTAGAACTATCCAATGTCACTGCACAACAATGAATCTGATAGTTATCAGCAGCATCAACTAGTGATGTATTATCATTATTAACTACTCTATGATCCCATTGATATGTTAAATCCTTATCATAACAAACAATATATCCTGCACCATAAGCATTTGAATTATCAGTATCAGCAGTCCATCCAACTGTGTAGATATTTCCTACTTCATCAACACATACATCCTTAGGATAAGTATTAAATCCAGTATCATATACTCTACTCTCAACACCACCAGTAGGTCCGTGACGTGTTAGTATCTGTTTACGGATTGTAGTACCATCATAATACTGCGATACAGTAACTATTCCATTAGGATGTTCGTGCTTTTTAATTCTGGATGTTGCTGGTACACCATCATCACCTGTTAATTTAGTATATGTTGCAACATCAAAGTCAGTTTGTGCATTGTCAGTACTAACAAGCTTGTCAACATATAAATTGCAAGGGGCAGATGCTTTTGGTTCTATTTGTCTCGTACTTCCAGTAGTTTCTTCCATTGTTTGCATAAAGACGCTACTAGAACTACGTCTCTCTGCTCTATCCCACACTCTATTCTGTGTTACATCCAACTGCAATTGAGTGGTAGGTGCATCCCATAGGTATCTACCATCATATGTACCAGAATCCAGAGTTACTAGTCTAGCAGGACTAATACCAGTTGTAGTTTGATATCCTGTAGTTATAGTTTGTTGATCAACATTAGTAGGTTGAGGTTTAGTAGCATTACTACCATTAGTATTCCATAATGTACAACATCTTAGTACCTTATATGTCTCAAGTCTTTGAGCATATGTTATACCAACATCATACATTACTTCTTCCCAACATCTAACTAATGTTGCAGGAGTATAAGTTAATCTTCTTAATCTTGTGATGCCAGTTCCATTAGGTGGCTGTTGATCTTTAACAACAATTGGTCCTATTAAATCACCATTATGAGGTAATTTTAATAAAATATTATCAATATAATGGCCAGATGATCCAACATTACTATCACTAACGTGACGTGCAGTTATTATCATATTGTTGAAGGCATCAAAGTTGATTCTATCTAACAATACACCACCATTATCTTCTGCTTGATAATAATATGGTGGGAACTCATTTGAATTATTTGTTTCGTATTCAGATATATTATCTACTAAACTTCTCACTTCTCTGATATAATCTATACTACCATCGAAATTAATCTTTGCAACGAATCCAACGTAAGTATTTTTATTACGATATGGTGCAGATGTAGGAATCCCTTCACTTTGATAAACTACATTTCCAACATAATATATTCCATTGGTAAATACAACACTATCAGAAACTGAAATTTCTGGTTGCCCTACAGTTCTCCAAGCCCCAGTCAATCCACCATTCTGATTGTCATTGGCTGCATCTCTAATTCCTCCGTGTGGTATGGCAAAGAATGAGCGAACCCATTCCATTCCACCAACACTCTTATTAACCTTATGTAATTGTACAAAGTTAGCATACCTAGCTGTAGATGAATAATGACCATCATTGGATCTGTAAGAAGTACCACCACCAAATATATAATTGTCGGGTGGTTGTAATCCAGCAGTAGTTACATACTCATATTGTACACCAGCAGACTCTTCCTTCTGTACATTACACACCTTAGGTGGTGATACTTTAGTGTTATCACCATACTGTATAAGATCAAAGTCAGTAGTAGTGAAATCATACCTTAAGTATGCACCAGTATTTTCAGTGTCATAGTTAGCATTCGTACCTGTATCACAGAACTTATAATATGAACTGCTACTAGCAACTCCACTTGCACTACCAGCCACATTATACATACGTCTCTCGTATGTGGTACTAGTCCAAGGTATTAATAGTTTACCACTACTATCAAATGTTATCTTAGCATTTTGTTGCCATCCACCAGGATATACTAACTCTCTAGCACTGATTGAGACACCAGTATAAGGTATCTTAAGTATGTGCATCGTACTTCTAGTCAATGACAAGTCAGTACCAGTAGCATTAGCAGCAACTAAGATATAAAAATGAAAGTTAGAATCATCCATCAATATATTTGATGTTGACTGTTGTCTACCACCAAAATGAGGACCATCTAATGAATATACATCTTGTGCTCTTTGAGCAGTTGTATCTACACCAAGAGTAGCATACGTCTGACTCGTATCACGAAGTGATGTTGCGTGGTTAGCACCTGAGTTTGCACCATAACCTCTACCAGGATGTCCTACTGTTCTAATTAATTGTAGATCTGGTGCACCCAATAATCCTGGATCACTTTGATCTGAATTACCACCACTCCTATTAAAGAATACATTACTATGTGTAAATGTTCCACTATTACTTTGCTGTACCTTATTCAATGCAGCAGGATAGGTAGATGCATTAGAACTCACATAAGTATTCTCCCAACTTCTACTACCAGATGCATTAAACTTTATAAAACGATACTGTGTATCATTGGTAGTATCATTCCAAGCAGCAGTAGTATCATCTGTTCTCTTACCATTGTAATTATTTGCACCACTAAGATCGTTTGTCTCCATCACACAGATAAAGACACTATTATCTGATTGATTACATCCTATTGCACAAGGATATACATTCTTGTTAGATGATATAGTATATTGCCAAGATACACCACCAATGGCACCAAACTTAACAATGACAGCATTATATAATCCTGTTAAAGAATTTCTCTCTCCATTAAGAGCATAAACCTCACCAGAACTTGATGTTGCTACATCAAACATTCCAGTAGGTTTACGGTAACTAGCAGCATTAAGAGTATCACGCTTCGCTTCAAAGAGCGTGTAGAAATTGCCTCCAGTACCAGAGGCCATTAGTTTACCAGAGAATAATGCCATTGTTTAGAACTCTTGACCAGAAACGAATCCGTAGTAAATTGTACCACCGTTAAATGTGGTGAATAAAAATATATCAGTAGCGTTAGGATTAGTAGATACTGTTGGTATAACACCACCAGCCCATTTAACTGTACGACTAACAAAGTTAGTTAGATCCACAGTTCTACCACCAGTAGCATCTTGTGTTAACACAAGCACAAAACTAGTTGACGCTCCAGATTGTTCTCCTGATAATTGAAATCCTGTAACATTCTCACTGAGTGTGACAGTATGAATAGATGCCGATGTAAGATCTAAACTTACAGTTCCTGATGATATACTATTAGCCTCAACCTTTTCTGAATATGATGGTACGTGTAACCTAGCAGGAGCACCACCAAGTTCAAATGTAAAGTAATCATTTGCTTCCTTAAATGCTAGTTTAGCATTCAGTTCACTACCTCTTTCTATTTCAATACCAGACTCTTGATCTGCGTGTTGAATACCAGTACCAGTTTCACCAGAGTTGAGAACAATAGTATTATCTGCAATAGATGTATTCGTTGTAGATACTGTAGTCTGAGTGCCTTGCACAGTAAGATTACCTGTGATCGTGGCATTAGGTGCTGTCAGTGTGTCTGTTGCAGCATCATACGAGAACCCTGTCTCTCCACCAAAACCTGTACCAGTTTTATACTGGATTTGTCCGTCTGCACTACCACCTGAGGCAGACTCTGTACCACGTGCTAAGTAATTCCAACTTGCGTGTGGTGTATTGTTATTTCCAGGGTCGTTCCCTGTACTGTTGGCTACACAGATATATGCTGACGTAGTTGCTCCATCATAGAAACTAACAGCATCATCAGGTTCATAAGCAGTACCAGAAGCATACGTGCCTAACCACTTGATTTTTATCTTGCCAACATCAATTGTGAGTGCCATTTAACCCAAAAGATACTTGTTCTCTTTACCTATTTAGTCTTACATATCCTGCGTGTTTGTGGAAGGGAATGATCGGTTCGATCCCCATATAATCCTTAGTGCTCCTATGCTTCCAGATATACCATTACCTCCACCTCCACCTGATCCAGGTCCGAGATTAATAAAGGTTCCCCATTGTTGTGGTTCACCACCTGAACCACCCCAGCCACAGTGTGCATATGCCTGACCAGCAGTACCTTGATATGTTCCAGGACATCCTGGACCATTGGAACCTTGACCTAAAAGACCAACGCCTCCTCCAGCACCGCCTTCCCAAGAAGCACCGCCAGCACCACCTCCAGCACCACCAGATCCATCGCCACCAGTTGTTGCTCCAGAACTAGTTCCTTGACCTCCTTGACCGCCATTGCCACCATATCCACCAGCTCCTCCTCCACCGCCACGATATCCGTTCGCATCTCCACCATTACCACCATTACCACCACCATCTCCTACATAACCACCACCAGCACCACCATTATTACCAGTACTCATAGCTCCTCCTCTACCGCAAACAGTAGAATCACTTATAAACCACGTGTCCTCACCATCACCTTGAGGACCAGGATTACGACCACCAACTTTAACAGTATATTGTTGACCTGGTGTTACTGAAATATTATTCTTCCATCCAAGTCCACCACCACCATCTCCACCTGCTGTGGTTTCATTTCCACCAGCACCAACTGCTACAACTGCTACTGACGACACACCAACAGGTGCAGTCCAAGTAAATGTTCCAGCAGTTGCAAAAGTAGTTTGTCCTGTTGGAACCATATTTGAATCCATATCCTGAGTATTTGTGTCAGGAAAATATCTACCTTCACCCCAAATAATTCTAACTGCTCCTTTACCACCTTTTGACATATATGAGTCGTTACATCCAGCACCACCACCATAATTTCCACCAGGAACATCAGGGTTACCACTATAGTTTCCTGTTCCATTTTGACCGCCAGAACCACCGTATCCAGCACCACCATTACCTGTATTACCTACACTACCACTACTACCTCGACCGTAGATGCCTACACCACCTCCACCTCCACCATAAATTTCACTTCCAGGAGTAAATCCACCACCCCCTGCACCACCAGATCCAGAGCCACCTGCACCCCAGCCGTAACCATTATGGTGTCCACCATAACCACCATTACCAGAGTATCCTCCTGCTCCACCACCACCCACGGATGATCCAGTGTCGCTTATACTACTTCTATTACCATCTCCTCCATTACCACCATATCCACCTCCATCTCCTGCCCAGCCACCGCCTTCTCCACCGTAGCCAGGTCTGTTGGCAGAACCCCATCTATTACGTCCTGTTCCACCGCCTCCTTGACCCCAAACAGTATTAGTGTTTATAAAATATGAATCTCCACCATTATCAGAATAATTTCCATTCCACTGTCCATTACCGCCATCACCAACTTGTACATAATATGACTGACCTGGTACTACAGTAATTGAGTTCTTCCATCCTAATCCACCTCCACCACCAGCACCAGATTCATCTCTAGTAGATCCACCACCACCACCAACAGCAACTACGGAAACAGAGTTTACTCCGTCTGGTGCTGTCCACCAATAACCACCTGGATTAGTATACTCTTGCTGTCCTACAGCAGATTGAGAACCACCAGAACCAGATGTAATTGTTGCTTTAGCGAATCCTATTGGCATTATGTGAACTCCTGACCACCTACAAATCCAAACCAAGAACTACCACCAGACACAGTAGATAATGATATAACATCACTTGCATTCTGTGTAGATACCATAGTAGGTCCACTACCACCTGGCCATTTAGTATTTGCTGGCCAATTAATAGTATATTGTGTATTAGTTGCAGCAGTGAATATAAAGGTTAACGTTACTGAACGTGATCCTGTTGGTAATGAAATATTAAATGTAGTTATATTAGCATCTAATGCTACAGTAAACACTGATGCTACTGTTGCATCAATGTCTAACACATTAGATCCACTAATGGCAACGTTAGTTACTGCTTCATCAAAGGATCCATTTATTCTCAATGGATTGTTAAGTGTTGCTAGTGTTGGTTCTATGAGTAATTCACTATTAGAACCAAGTTTTAAATCTATACTTGGTGCTGTTGAATCATTATTAACAAGTGTTACTGCACCACCATCATTATGAATTGTAAATGGTTCTGTACGTAATGAATTCTTATGTAAATGTACACCAGACAGCTGTGCTTGTGCAGTGTTAGGATGTACTTCTATGTAAGTACCCTTAGCAGTAGTATGGTCTGCTCTAAACCTACCCACAACAATATCAGCATCTTGTGCTATTGTTCTTACGTCTAATGCTGTTGCAGGTGCTGATGCATTAATACCAACCCTATCAGTAGTATCATCAAATATCAATCCACCTGTCTTAATATTAAGACCAGTAGATGCTGCAAGATTAGTTACTGATATGTCATTAGGTAATCTAGCATTATCAAATTGAGCTGATGTTACCTGTGTTGCTGCTATATTATATGTTAATTGATTAGCACCCTCAAAGAATGAGGTAGCACGACAATTACCATTAATATCTACTGTGGGAGTATGAGCAGTTCCAGTTACATTAATATTTGGAACATTAAGTATATCTGATGTATCATCGTAAGTAAATGCAGCCTCACCAGCAAGTGCGAGTCCATCCTTCCACTGTATTTGATTACTACCAGTACCACCTGGTTGTAGTCCACCAGCAAGACCACCAGAAGCAAATAGATTCCAGTTAGCAGTATCTACAGTACCAGTAACTGATGGTATCTGGTTAGTATTATCTGCTATTGCAATATATGCACTAATAGTTGACCCGTCATCATAATGGACAAGATCATCTGTTGTATATGCAGTAGAATTAGACCATAATCCTTGCCAGGTAAGTTTAATCTTACCAACGTCTATTGTGAATTCTGCCATTACCTTACAGTGACGATGAGATGCCCACTACTATCTATATTGAAAACCAGCCCCGCAGGTGCGAAAAACTGATGAGTATTGAGTGGGTTTGAATACTCTGTGTATGATATGTTTGTAGACCTTCCTGATTTAATTACAGTAAGATTAGATTGTGTTGATGTTGGTTTCTGGATTATATAATAATCACCAGCATCACCAGACTCTTTCCAATTAACACCATTGTATGTCTTGAGTGTATCTTCAGAAGTATTGTAGAATATCTGTCCATTAATAGGAGTAGAAGGATCTACAGCACCAGATATGTCTATCTTATCCGAAGTCACAGCATTGTCAGCTAACTTATGAGTTGTGACATTCAAATTACGAATGGTGTCAGTTACAACTGCTTCAGAACCAATAGTACTATTTAACTTGACATCTGTTACAGAATCATCTGCAAGTGATGCACTAGCATCGATTCCACCTACATTAATTTTAGCCGATGTAATTGTGTTATCAGCTAGTTTTTCATTTGTAACTGACAAGTTAATAATTTTGGTAGTCGAGACTGACAAGTCATCAAGCGTATCCGTCTGGACTCTTGTGAAGTCCTGTAGAGTACCAGTTGCAGTTGCAGGAGACTGAAATAAGAAAGCTGCTGAGTATGCAGACCAGATACTTCCATTGTAATACCTTGTTCTAACGTAGTAATTAGTTGATGGACGGATAGAATCAGTTGGAATTGGAAATGTAGTTTTGTTTACACTGTCATCTGTGGCAACAATAACCACATTAGTGAATCCAGCATCAGTTGCTACTTGCCAATCACTATAAGTATGTGTCTGTCCAGTACCTTGTGTTGCAACAAAGGTAGATGAAACTACATCCATTCTATCATAAATGGAAGACTCTGTGATACTTGTTACAAATGGACACTGTATCTCACCAGGAACATCAACAGTAGTGAAGTATATTGGTTCAGAATATTCTGAATACCAAGTAACATTCTGTAAATCAACATACTGATATCTTACACGTACATAATATGTTCTACCTTCCTCTAGTACACCATTACCAATGGTAAGAGTTGTCTTATTATTAATATCATTAAGAGATTGATATATCAATCCACTAGTGTTACTTATCTGTGATGATGTAGTACCTACAGCACCTGGAGGTGTATTAGAACTACTACCAAATGTAGGAGTATAAGCAACTTGCCACGTAGATGATACGTGTGTTGCATTATTACTACCAACAAAAGTAGATGAAGTAAATGTTGGAGTTAAACTATTACCAGACGATGCATTTGCAGGTGTTAGAATAGATGGTCTATCAATCTGAGGGTTAACATTAGTCTGTGTATCCGTATAGAATGAAGTAGAATCAGACCACTGAGAATACTGTCCTAAATTATCTTTATATCTTACTCGTACATAGTATAATGTATCGTGTGTTAATGCTATACCAGAAGCTGTCCACTGTGTAAGTGCAGACGGGCTATCCAATAACTCTGCAAATATACTACTAAAGTTTTGTGCTGTAGATATCTGCCAATCAGTTCTACTATGTGTATTAACACCACTATATGCAGATGATGCAATAATAGGTTCTAAAGAAGTTGGTGAATTAATAGTTATTGTTGGTGTACTAATCTGTGCACCAGTATTAAACTCTGCTACCTGAGACCAGTTAGATATATTACCAAGAGTATCACGATGACGAACACGTATATAATACGTATTATTTGATGTCAACGTTGATGCTGGTACTGTCAATTGTGTTATATTAACCGTATCATTTTGGTTATACACAAACGAAGCAGACTCAAAACCATTAGAGGTATTGATCTGCCAATCAGTTGATTGATGTGTGCCAGGAGCAACCCCATCAGTTGTCACTGCATAAAATGCAGTCGAAACCACGGTTGGTGTCAACGAACTTGGTGATGGGATATTTCCGACAGCTGGTGGGAATACTAGTGCCATTAGTTTAGTCTATTTTATGAGCAAGTAGGGTTACAATCACCTAAGTATGAATAAAGAATTGGCCAAGGTGCTGGAACTTGGAAGTCCAATGTTCTTGGTGTAATACCATCAGTTACCTTAATTTGTGCGATACCATCCATACCTATGATAGGTTGTTCAGGATGATTACGATCTCTCAATGGTTTGATAAAGTTACAGAAGTAATCATTAGATGGTGTGACGCAAGCACCGTTCTGAGTGTATGCGAAATCATATGTATGATCCTGACAAGGATCAGCAACAGCCACAAGGTTAATCAAGTCAACAAGATCAAATGGTGACTCAACTAACTCTACCCATAATGTATATACCTTTTGAGTACCACGTGCAGGGAAGATAGCAGGCTGAATATCATTCTTAATTGAGAAGTCAACTGGCATATTGATGCTGGTGTCACCACGGAAGGGACACTCACGTAAGAGTCCAGTAGCTGCTGCTAATTGACCAGTGTATGTGCTAAAGTCACCAGTGTTAACGACTGTAGGACCATTAGCGTGAGTAGGATTATTAAGAGTAAAGATAGTTCTTGTACCACCATCAGTAGTTTCCATATATGGGAACTCATTGACGATACGTAACCTCCAAGTAAATGTACCAGCATCAATTGTGTATGATACCTGTACATCCTGTGTCTGGTTGTCAACAACAGTGAAGTTCTGTGCACCCTTATAGTAATCCTGAACCTGTAAGGTATTGATATCGATATAAGGTAAAGCACTCAATGGTGCACCAGCAACATCAATTACGAATGAACGTGTAAGTATATTACCGAAGTAATCACCACAAGTTAAACTCGTATCAACGAATCCAGCATCGTGCTGTAAATATCCATTAGATACAGTACCATTCCATCCATTAGCATACTCGTACCACCACATACCTAACTGAGGTGGATTAGCAATAACACTAACCTCATTAGATAGTGAGGAGTATGTTCCGTTATAAAGATACAACTGGAATGAATATGGTTCATTAACACCAGATGGTATACCATTACAAGGGATATCAGTAGAACGAAGGACATTACCACTGTTATCCTTAGGTGGTACTAAAGATGATGGGTTTTGAATAGGTACCTCTATACCATATCCACCATAATCATTACGTAATGGAAACTCCTCAGTAGTACTGATATAGTTACCTACATATACACCATTTCCTCCCTCAACTGGTGAGTAGTCAACGTTGACATCATTACGAGCATCTACTCTAGATCTAAAGTAAGGAGATGATAGAGGAATGTAATCGGGATATGTATCGAACTGTGATTTCCAGTTAAATGCCTTATTACCTGTAGTAGTATCATATGTAAATGTCTTACTGAACCAAATATATTCAATATTCTGGTCAGTACAAGTCAATTGTACTGGAAAACGACCACTCTTAGGATCTTTACCAGCAGTAATATATGGTATTGTATTTGGATAATGTGTTTCTCCACCATACTCTGTGTTTGCACTAAACAAGGTAGCAGTGATTGAATTAGCACCACTGTACATATCCAATATTGGCTGAGCAGGTAGTACAGGTAGGTTACTAACAGTTAATTGTACAGTGGATGTATCAATTGCTGTGTAAGTAGTTGTAAGATCTAAATGCTGCGAAGCAAATGTTGTACCACCAGATTGTCCGAAGTAGTAACTAGCAAGTCCATAAGACTCAGGTAGATATACTTCATAGTAAGCACCAGCAGTTCCTGGTGTACCATAACTACGTAAGTTATCTGTATTTGGAAGACCAGTAGGTCCAAGTCTCATCTCTAATGCCTTACCAGTCCAAGAAGAATCGCTAACATCAAAACGATAGAATGCTCCCTTAGGTACTTCAAACACCGTAGAACCGCCGTTATTAACTCTTACCTGATAATCATTACCAATTGCTTCTAGTGTGAATGTCAAGCGATAACGCATACGGCAACGGAAGAATGCACCAGCAAACCTCCACCACTTGTTAAGAACTAGATGAGCAAATCCCATCTCACGTCCAGTTACATCTTCGTATCTCTCAACATAAGAGTAGAATGTATTTCTATTCTCTACATTATCTTCAAACCAATCATATGCCTCATATCCAGAAGAACTAGCAGCTGCTAATTCATTTAAATTATACCACTGAGTACCGCCACCTTTGTCACCAGCAATCTGCCAGAATGGAACATAATCAAACTTATCATTGTCAAATTGACTCTGAGTAAACATACAACTCAATGACTTGTAGTACATTGGACGTGAGTACCAACTCTCATTTGCCCAAATGGTATTATCATTAGGTTGTCCGTGTACTGAGTACACACTAGTATAATCAATATTCCTACTAAGAGCATCATATACCATCGCAAGGTCACTAGTCGTAGTAGTAACGTTTGTTAATTGAATAGTATATTGCTGGCTCAATCCAGAAATAAGTTCAGTAACTGTTAAAGTTAAATCTAATGTTTCTTCGTTAACTAAAGTACCAGAGAATACTCCAGTAGCAGTATCAAATGTTAATCCAGCAGTAGTAAATGGTCCATCAGCACTTATACCATATGCTCTATCAACAATAGTCTCATTAGCATATGTTCTTAAGAATGATATACCTAACTGAAGGTTAACACTCTCTCCTAAGTTATAGGTACCCAATGCTCCTGCACTAGTATACCAAGTACCAAGGAAATCAATATATGGTGATATAACTCCTCTAGTTACAGGCTCATTACTATGATTGTGATCAGTACCTCTATCTAAAGGAAGGTATGTTATTACACTTCCTTCTCCAGCACCAGCAAGTTCTTGCTGTTCAGTCTGGAAATATAATTTATTATTTGTTGGATCTTCATCAATCCATTTCTGCACACCATCTAATCCTTGATGAGTACCCTTAAGATTAGCAATCTTAAGATGATTACCTCCAATTTCATTCTGATTAGCAGTGAATGATGCTGCGTTTGCTGTTATCTGTATAGTCTTCAGAGTATTGTCTATAGCAGTTACTTGATGATGTGCAGTTTGTAGAACATTAAATTCAACACCACCAACCTCATATACAAATGAATCACTTTCATAAGCAGTTTCTCCAGGGAATATAGGATCTGATTTAAATGAATCATTTAAGATATATGGGAACGCAGGATCACCATTATCATCTTCAGTAATGAAGTATGCATAGGTTCCATTTGGATAGTCAGGAGTCTTACAGTAGCGACCATTTCTCTTGTCTAGGTCACCAGTTATAATCCTCTCACCCATATTACCGTGATTGTAACAGAAGTAGAACAATGATTGTGGGCAATCAATAGGAGGAGTTATCTCTACTGATCTTAAAGTTGCAGTGTCAAATCCAGCAACGTATGCAGCATAATCTACTACAACATCTTCTAACTTATAAACTACACCACCAGTGTAGACTACGTTTACATCCTGTGCATTCTGTCCACTAACGTGCCAACCCTGTGCACCACCATCTCCATAGGTAGAGAAGAGCATAGCGTGGGTAGTTAGAGATGCATCAGATAGATTAAAGATATACTTTCTACCTTTTCTAAAGTTGAATGAAGGTTTCTCTTGAGTACCATCTAGGCCACCACCACTAATGTAGTAACGATTACCACTACCACTAGTAACAGCAGTAGATACAGAGACTGTAAATGTTGTTGTTAAAGCATCTGTTTCATTACCAGCATACTCAAAGTCTTCAACGAATGACTTATATGGATATGATATAACAGAAGGACGTGTTGCAAACTGATCAGGTGTTCTACCCTCTAGTTTTAACATATATCCTGTCTTAAGACGAACGACAGAACTAGCACTATCCATCTCATCCAGATAACCATATGGTCCGTAGATAGGATAACCATCAAATGCAATACCTAAAATCTTAGAATGTCCATCAACGTGTCTTCTATAATCACCCTGAACATTAGTATTAGTTTCTATATAATCACCCATCTTGGTATGATTATTACAGACATAATGAATATACTGAGGTGCATCTAAAGGAACTGTAATAGTTACAGATCTAGTTGTTGCACTATCAAACGATGAAGTATATGTGACAGCATCAACAGCAACACCATTAAGCCTATATGTCACACCTTCATTGTACTTAACACCACCAGCGTGTACACCATCATCAGTAGTAGAGAAGTATAATGGATGAGTATCATTGGTAGCACTATCTTGATTAAAGATATATGTGTTACCCTTAGTCATAGCAAGAGCTGGTTGTTGTGCAGTTACATTTAACGAATTAGTTAAGAAGTAACAATTAGCACTACCACTACCAAAATCTTCATTGGCTACACTACCACCACTACCATCAGTCTTAGCACCAACAGTTACAGTGTAAGTAATAGTCTGATATCCTAAATCAAAATAGGTATTTGCAATATATGTTGATGCTGTTCTTACACCAGAATATTGATATGCTTCCAACAACTTGCTAGAATTATATCCATAAATGTTCTGTGCATTAGGATAACCACCATATGTGTCAGCACCAGTTAAGTTTGGATTTGTAACATCACTAAATGTCCAACCAGGAGTAGGTCCAGTTTCGTTACTATAATGATACAAGTATACACCAGTTGTTGATAAACCATATGGTTTAACACTGCGTAATGGTATAGAAACTGGTTCAGTTGTGGAATGGCCGTAGTCAGTACCACCTCTCCAGTTAAGATTGTGATCTAAACTACTAGTTCCAATACTATTTGGGTTACCAGCAGTAATTGCAATAGATGCGACAGCAGTACCTTGTACACCACCAGCAACGTTTGGTGCACCAATAGAAACAGTTGGAGCAGTTGTATATCCAGAACCACCATCTGTTACAGTTAATCCAGAAATATAACCATCCAAGACAGATATGTTACTAGATGCTTGAGCACCAGAACCTCCACCTCCAGTGAAACTAACAGCACAAGTAGTGTACCCAACACCACCAGTGTCAACTGTTATAGCATCAACAACACCAGTCTGTGTACCAATACTAACTCCAGCAGATGCAGGTTGTTCAAACACTGGGTTTGTAGAAGCAGCATCACCATAAGCTACTACTTCACCATAGAATGTATCTCCAAGAACATATGGGAATACAGGACCACCAGTAGGACCAAAAGTCATAAAGTATGCGTAAGTACCACCTGGAAATTCTGGAGTAATACAGAATCTACCGTTATGTCTATCTAAATGTATCTTCTCAGCATAGATATTATTCTCTCCTGTTTCAAGGAAGAAATCTTGTGTGAATGCACCCAATGGGTAAGTATTTGTATTAGGAGCATAACCAACAGGTTCCGTTAAAGTAATCGTACCCGTCATCTCTTGATGTGCTTCGCAAACATAGTAATAAGTACCAGCTGCGGCAGTACTAGTGTTCCATAACACAGTAGCTTGATAATTACCATTATTAACTACTGCTGCTACTGTTTGTGCAGGGTTATATGGAGCAGGTACTTTTTGAATCCAGAAAGGATGTGTAATAGTAGTTCCACCGCCACCACCAGAGGAGTTAACAACAATATTTCCAGTCATTGCTCCGTGGTATTCACAATTGTAATAGTAAGTAGCAGCATCACCGCTAGTAGTAACCCAACTAATAGTACCACTAGTAGTACCGTTATTAGTTGCTGTATTCGCACCACCACCATTACCTACGGTATTACCAGTACCAGTTCCTTGAGCCCACTTAAGATAAAATGGGTGACCAGCAGCTGAAACAGTAAAGTTTACAGTATCCCCCTCTTCAATAGTAATAGTTGGGTTTGCTCCATTAACATTACCATTTCTATCAGTACCAGATATAGTATATGATGAAGCTCCAGAAGCAGTTACGACAAAATTATAAGTCTGTGGAGTTGATCCACCACCACCACCTGTGGAGTACTGTGCGTTAACGTTAAAAACTAGGTTGTCACCAACATTAGCAGTAATACTAACATCAGATCCAGTGCTTTGTCCTGTAAAATCGTAATCTAAATTATCATCAGCAGTAACACCCCAAGTATAAGTCAATGGACTATATTGTGTACCTGTACGCTGTGATCTTAAGGAGTATCTAGATACCATCCTTGCTAAAGTTGATGTAGATCCAGGCTCATCGTATCCAATTGGACCGTAAATAGGATATCCATCTTTAGCCCACGCAACTATAGGAGAATGATGTGTTGCATCTATAATATCTGAAGTAGTATGTGATGGTAAAGCAGCAGTATTTGTTATAGTACTAAGAGCAGCAGCACCACCATACCCAGAGTATAATGAACAATAGTAATATAGGTTAGGTGAATCTGGTTGTACTTGTAAATATGTACCTGTGCCAGGTTGACCATCACCAGGAGTACCTTGATATCTAATACCTGTTAAAAATTCTGTTCCATTTTGAATATGCACACCATCTTGTGCTGTAGATATTCTAAGTGGGAATCCAGTATTAGTACCAGCACTCTGATCGAAGAAATATGTATTACCTTCTGTCAACTGAATATTAGGTGTCTCTACACCATCAATATAAAATTTGTTACCACCTAATGTATTAACTACAGTGACAACTTTAGTTGTAGTAGATCCTTTCCAAAGGTCTGTAAGGAATTTACCAGTGATGTAATGATATAAACCAGTACTATCAACTCTACCACTACCAGCATCAGAACCCCACCAAGCACTGTAAGTATGCCTGTTAAATGAATATCCAGTAGGACAAGATGTTCCATCAGGTAATGCATTACCAGTACCATTACTCCAACTCTTTATTATAATACCATTTTTTGTTATAGCAAGGAAATCGTAAGGAGTAGCAGATGTGTATGTCTCACTTCCAGCTGGACAAGCAACGTTTCTACCACCACGATAGGTAATAGCGTGGTTATATGACTTAGGTAAAATAGTATATGAGTTATAAGCATTAGGGAAAGTACCATACAATGCTGGTTGTGGTAAACAATCAGAAGTAGTTGTAAATGCTCTACTAACTGTGTTTAAGTTACTAGATGCAACAGATCCACCACCAGAAATAAGTGACGGATCAGGATCGTATTCTGGGTTGTTAACTGGAGCACTCGCAGATGCAATAAAAATACTAGGTGCTACAGTATATCCAACACCAGGATTTGTAATAGTAGCACCAGTAACTTGACCATTCTCCACTATTGCAGTTGCAGCTGCTCCACTTCCTCCACCACCAGTAAATGTAATTGCTGGTAATCCCAAAGGATTGTATCCAGCACCACCATTAGTTATGTTTATAGCTTGAATTCCACCACCAGTAAGTGATATAGATGCAGTTGCAGTTGCACCCGTTCCATCTCCAGTAAGAACTACAGTAGGTGCCTCAGTATATCCTGAACCAGCTTGATCAACGTTGATACCTGTAATGGCACCACCTGTTAATGTGATTTGTGAAGTAGCAGTAGCACCTGCTCCACCACCACCTGAGAAACTAACACTAGGAGGTGTAGTATATCCTGAACCCTGTTGACTTAATGTAAGGTTAGAAACATATCCAGATGTTCCTGCTTTAGGGAAAGTACCAAACAATCCTGGCCAAGGTGAATTATCAGTACTAATATTAAATAGTCCACCTTCTAGATGATATCCAGCAGTAGCTGAATCTGTTCCAAAACCATCAGTGTCTGATACCCATACACTATCGATAACATCATTTGATATAATACCTATAGGGGTACGAAGTTGAATCTTATCACCTACTGTTGCATTTAATCTAGCATACTCAGACCCTAAGTAGAAAGTAATAATATTACTTGAAGCAGCAGTCTGAACATAAGTGTTTAAACCATCTAATGTAATCTCATCTATAGTATTAGAAGGATAGGTTTGTATACTAGGTCCACCTGATTCATATCCAACAGGTGATACTGTTACATCTGACGTACCATTATTCCAAGTACGGCTATAATCCCAATCTAAATCTCTACGGATCCATTCTTTACATAATTGCGGTAGTGTTTTACCATTCTCATAAGTATAATTCTGAAGGTAACCCATCTTTGTCAACCACTGAGCTACAACACCAGCAGTTAAAGGACCAGAGAAAGAAGTACCCTGTGTACAAACATAATATGCAGAACTAATATAGTTGTAAGGTGTATTACTGTTCCACTCATATCGAGGGATATAGATGTTTTCACCAGGAGCACTAGTAGTAATAGTACCGTAATTACTAAAGGCACTAAATGTATTAATATATGAAGTTGCTCCTACTACAATCTTACCATTTTCGGAGTAATACCCCATCTCCATATTATATTTGTTATCTCTAGGTCCACCAGATCTGACACCAGGAAGAAACTTACCTTGATATCCATCATAATAATTATTTGACAGAGAACCAGCAAAACCATTACCAGCAGAACGGACATAATTTATTCCATTCGCTAACACCCAGTTTTCATAATCATCATAGATTTCAGTACCTAATCCTGTATCATATCCTGGTTCATTCTTATGAACATAAGGATAAGTATCAGAAGGTATTACCACACCTAAAGAAGCATTAACTACAGCTGGTCTATAATTACCTTTCCAATTAGCATTACTAGGAGAATTATGATTCACAATAGCCATACAAGCCATAGCAAATCTAGTAGATGTTGTTGTAGTCGCAGTACCAGTATTATTAAATACTTTTAAAGCATAGATTCTTGATTTCTTTGCCATACCAAAGGTTCTACCAGAAGTAAGACAAGCACACTCAGTCCCGTGACCATCGTCATCCTCATTACTATTTGCTTCACCATTTAATGTAATACCTGAATTATAACCTGCTACCTCATACACACGATAATTTGATTGTTCTGTAGTACCATTCAAATCACTTATATAATCTGGATGATACAATTCTGGGTGTAAATTAGCACCTTGAGGATCAGATGGTCTACTTGAACCACGAACACCAGTGTCAATTATATAAACGTCTGTATTTTCTCCATCCGCAGTTATCGAATAACTACCATATCCCAAACCATCTTGCACTTGGGTCATTCTCTGCATATACCACTTACTAAAAAGCGATATTGACATAGATCTTGTTGCAGCTGAAGAATCAGTAGTAGTACCTATTGATAAACCTGCACCTATAGTATTTTCTTCATATAGAAATAACTGTAATGGTGTGGTATAATCTATGTCTAACTTAAGAAACGTATATTGTGATCCATCTCCAGGAGTTCCTACTCTAGTTACGTTTGTAGTATACTCAACACCACCATTATGTGTACCATCTGGAGTAGTAGAAAAACACCACTTATAATTTGCATTACTAGCATCTCCCACTATTATATACAAATTATCACCAGGAAGAAGATATTCTAATGAATACGTAGGGTAATAGTAACCACCAGCTTCAAAAGCTAGTTTAGGACCAGCTGCGGATGAATATATTACACCAGTGTAAATAGGAGAACCACTACCACCATAAGGTATAACAGGAGCAGTTGTATTAGGTGATACCTGACTTGCTAAAGCTGCTACATCATCACCAGCAATTGCTACATTATTAGCTATATCTTCAGGTGTTATATTATTTGCATTACCAAGTCTTGTTGAAGGATCAAAAGGGGCTACACTCTCTCTAGTTTCAGGATTATAATCAGCTTGAAGTTTTGCTTGGGATATATGATGCCTTCCAGTTTCATCTACCCAATCAGGGGGTTCTTCTCCTAAGGGAACGCTGTGCCTATTAGCACCTTCAAGAACCATCTCAACATCAAAAACAGCACCCTTTACTTCTGGAAACTCATCACTTGATAAAACCTTGATAAAATTGGCATCCTTCTCAGGGAAGTCCAACCAAACCTGAGGAATTCCTCCTCCTGTTTCTTTTGCGATGTCATAGGTACGTAACAGAGACGTAAATTTCTGTTTCGCACGTTCAATAACAGTAACAGTATCAGAAGGATTTTTAACCTTTACTATGATCCTGCCTTGGCACTCCTCTAATTGCATTATTCCAAATTAGTGACGGTGTTTCCCTAAGGGTTATTTAGTAACCTTTAAAACGCATCAAGGAGTTAATCTGTTCCTCTAGTGCTCTATAGGTCGGGTAGTTTTCATCATTTAGGTCATCTGCTTTAGGATGATTCTTCAATAAACTTTCTTTTGCTTGACAATTGTAAACGGCTAACTGTCTATCTTCCATATTGCGAAGAACAGATGTTGTCCACCATACTGCTACTTTTCTTTCACCTGAGGTAATTTTCTTTACCATATGTTCCGTTCCAGTTGGATACGAAAATGCCCATCCAGCAGGTAATTTAATTTCACGCAATTCAGTTCCCTGCCTTAAAACTAACTCACCACCTTCATATTCATCAGGATCATTTAAAAATAATGTAGTGCTAAAATCTGATCTCATTTTACCAGGATCATTTTTAGACATATACGGAGCATCACTATGCCAATTGTAATGCATACCTTCAGTATACTTAACAAATAAAGCAACAGTACTTTGAGAAGCAAACAATCTTTCTTTGGGTACGGTGTGTACCTGCCAAACATCCCAAATTATTCTCCAAGCAGCATTGGAATGTTCCAATTGCATTTCGACATTGTTCTTTAGATCTTTATTTTTAGATCCAGTACGTGCACCATCGTCAAAGTCAGAAAAATTATAAAAATCTTGGATATGTTTCAGATTAACCTTGTTAAGGAGTTCATAACGATAAAACATAATTAAGGAACAAAAGATGGGTTATTAGGTGTTACTGGCCAACCAGTAAAGTTATTGTAATCATAAGGATCTGCCTGTTGAGCAGGAAGATCTCTCAATCTTTGTCTGTACGTCTTCCAGTGTGCTAACTTCTCAGTAGTGACTGCTGTATCTGGAAGCACTGTCCAGTCGCAACTAGCTAGTCTTCTATCTCTATCACCACGTAGAGAAACTAAGGTTTCAGGTATATCGTTATCGATAAAATACCTTGCCGCAGCTGCTGCATTAACTGCTGCTGTTTGTTCAGCATCATATGCATCTCTGTACTGAGTACGAAGAGGAAGCAAAGTATTATATAAAGTGATAGCAGACTCAATCTTTGAAGAATCGTTTGTTGTCACAGGAATTTCTCCTGTCATATCCTGATTCTCTGCAAGATACCAGACTGATTCACCTACTGGATTATTTTCTTTCCAATAATGAAGAGTCTTGAGTTCATCTACTCCATCTACGTGAAACGTTCCATTAATAGCAGGAAGAACAGTTGATGTCCAATCGCTATCAGAAATTATATATCCTTGAACTTTACCATCCGAATGCTTACCACCGAGAACTTTCATCCCAACGTTGATATAGAAATCGGCATCAGCGAAATTACGAGCCATTTAATAGATACCATCCTGTCAATATGTATTTATCACCTGATAAAACTAGATTTCCTTTATGTGTATGAGTGAATCCTGCTGGCCAAATTAAAACAGTACCAGTAGTAGGTTTAACCCTTCTTTTCTGATCCAAGAACTCAGTCTCTCCACCTTCAAAATCTTCATTAAGATACATCATCCAAACTAAATTTCTTGGAGAATGAGATAAACCCATTGCCTCATAATGCCAATGATGATATCCTCCACCTTCAGGTGTGTGTTGCATCTTAATGACGCTACTCATCATATCCTGAGAATTAAGTTGCCTAAACTTCCAAACATAATGCTGAGTACAGGCTTTCAAATACTGGAGACAAGTGGTACTTAATTTTATATTATTATGATTGACTAATATCTGTTTATCATATCTACCTAAGTTCCCATTATCAAACTGAAATCTACCATCACCAATATTTTCAAGATCACCTTGCTCAATGACATCACATTTAGATTTTAAATCTTGATACCAAGTAATAAATTCCTTACAAACGTTTGGAGGCATAAAATTATCCCAGACCCCAATGAAGTCTGAGAATTCGGATTTTGTTATATTTCCATCAAGCATCAACTCTAGAGGCTTGATGGGTGCTAATTCTGTCATAACAAACTTAATCTCAATAGATTATATCATAAGCTCTTTATCGATGCAACAGTTGATCCTGGTATAGTTATAGAGAATGTATCTGTTATAGCAGTTCTTCCCTGAACAAGGACACCACCAACCCTAGCAGGTGTAGGACCAACAAAGTCAGCAACGTTACACTCTACAAAGATGTCTTGGAAATCCCAGTCTGGTGGTTGACTAATAGGTAAGTCTTCTACTAACATAACACCATTCTCTACGTTACCAAATAGTTCAGCAGTGTGATTAGCATTTCCATTTACGACCTTCATACTTGTAACAGTCCAAGTAGTTCCAGCATTAATCAAAGCAGGATACATATACTTCCACGCACCATCTGCTACGTTGTCAGCAGCAGTTGAGAAATCATAAGTAGTCTGAGGAGTATTACCAATTCCAAAATTAGATCCTGTCGTTTGTATTATATCTTGATAGTTACTTGCTCTGCTAACCTTGAATTTCAGAGCAGCGAATCTAAATCCAGCTCTAGCAACTTGACCAGCACTATTAGATGCTTGTATAATGAATATACCTTGCTCCTTAGCAGTAGAAACAGCATCCTTTCCACCCATAACGTTATTGATCTCATTAGGCATAGGTTTTATGTTCTGCCACTGAACTGTCTGAGTCGCAGAACCCACATAACCCAAGTTAGTATTTACTGCTGAGTTAAGAGGAGTCGCATATCCATTTTGATCGTGTGCACCCCAATAACAACCACCCCAAGTAGTATCTGCTGTACCAGTAATAGTAGCATTAATGGTTATAGTCTCTTCAACGCACATAGGAACATAGTTGAATACAGTAGTGGAAGCCAATCCAGTACTTGTAGTCGTCATTGTTTGACTACCAACCGCAGGAGTGTAAGCCCTAGTAGCAGACACTGTAATTACTGGTTGTTGAATTACAGTAATAGTTTGTTGAGATGAAATTGTATAACCACCATCTAATGATTCAGCAAATATTGAATAAGTTGTAGTCTGCGATGGAGTTGCAGTAAATGTTCCAGAAGAAGTGGTAGGATTCCAAGAACTATCAGTTGGCGTTGATGTTCCATAAACATTATTAGAATTGCTAGTAGTCCAACTCAATAACGTATCAGTATCCTTCATATTACCAGCAGGACTACCTTGTACAATACTGCTGCTAGAAGCAGTTAAACTAGCCGTAGGTGCTGGTGCAGCTGCTACAGTAAGTGTTTCAGTCTTTGTCGCATTTCCATTCGCATTTGATAATGTAACACTGTAATCTGTTGTCGCTGTTGGACTGACAGCCCTACTAAAGTACGCAGTATTGGCAGCAGTAGTTGCAGCATTATCCCAATTAGAATCTGTTGGGCTAGATGATGCAGATACAAATCCAGTAGCATCTCCACAACTATATGATACAGTAGCAGAAGCCCCATACGCAACTGACGATGGAGTTACAGTCATAGTAATTGAAGGAGCATTTGCTGCTGCTATAGTAACAGTTGTACTCTCAGATGTATTACCCCACTGGTTACTTACTTCTAAAGTATAAGTAGTTGTTGCTGAAGGATTAACATTTACAGTTCCACCAGTAGGAGTAGAAGCACCAAAGTTACTTGATACAATTGCAGTAGCACCAGGACAAGAGTATGTTATAACTGAAGTAGCTCCAGAAGCAATGTTTGAAGGTTGTGCAGATATCGTAAGTGATGGTGCTGCTTCATAAGTTATATTTGCAAGTGCAGTCATCACAGTTGAAGTATTATATTTAACTGCAATCTGATAATTAGCAGTTGTACCTCCATTAGAAGGTGCCTCTAATGTCATTATGACAGTATCACTAAGTTGATATCCAGTATTTGTAGCACTATTAGTACCTTGAAGGTTTATAGGACTTCCACTTGTAGATTCACCACCAATCTTAGTTACCTCAATATCGAATGAGTAATTACTATCAACACCAGTGATGTCAAATGTTACTGTAGCATTTGCACTAGCAGTTGTAACACCTAAGTTGAAAGGTCCAACTTGATCTGGGTAACGATCTCCAGTATCACCTTGAGGAGGTGGTGTGTATACAGAACTATTAACTCCTCCAAATATCATATACGCAGTCTGCTGATACTGAGGTTTAAGATCTGGAGTACCATCTAAATCAAGATCTACATCCAAATCAAAGGTTATTTGTGTACCATCAACAGGAGAATCATCAATAGTCCACTGCATATCAGTGGCAGGGGGTTTGATTGTACAAGAACCAGTAGTAATATCAATTACTCCTTCATTTGCCTCATCAGCACTACCCGTCTCTCCACCACCACTAGTAACTTGCTCCTGAACTCTTATCTGATAATAATCTGGTTGGTTCCAAGAGTTTCCATTATTTACTGCTAAACTTCCACCGTAAAATCTTTTACCACCATTCTCAACAGGTTCTGATTGACCACTACCTAAAGTAATGGTTCCTTGAGTAACTCCTTGATACACATAGGTAAACACACCTTGATAAAGTGATACGTATGCTTGCCCTGCTGAATATGCAGGACCATAAACAGTTTGCCAAGTAGTAGTACCACCTGATCCACCGCCTCCAGAAGATCCAGCAACACAATATGCTTCATACCAATCATTACCATTATATGCACCTGGAGCTGGGTTTCCAGCATTCTGTCCTCTAGAACCTATAGAATCTCCAAATCCTCTATGATAAGAAAAAGTACCTGAAATAGAACTCTTGAATGAAATCCAATGTGAGTGTGGTTCACTAGCACCACCTACTGCTTGAATATTTGCACCACTATAAGTAGTTGCTGCACTAGCACCACCCAAAATACCTGTATCACCAGAACCAGGACTAGTCCAGTCAGTAGTCATAGTACCAGCAGGAGCACAATTCCAAAGTGCATCTGCGTGTTTATGACCTGGCCAACTAGGCATTGTATAATTAGAAAGAAATCCAGTCTGAACTTGTAAATACCCATCAGTCATAGCTGTAGGTATTTGATCCGTCCTAGAAGTATTAAAAGTACTTACAATACTACCAGCTGTAACTTGAACTCTACTAGAAATGTCACTTAATGTTATATTATTTTTACCGCCACGTGTACCACAATTATTTGTACTTCCAGCATCGTGTTGCTCTAATTGAGGAGAAGTGTTATCTGGCCTTAATCTACCAGTTCCTACAACTCTTCTATCTCTAAGATCAGGTACATTGAAATCGCCACTTAAACTTGGAAATGTTCCACTAGTAGTTCCACCATAAGTATTTTCAATAACATTATATAAACCCACATATTCATTTGGATCGAGGCCTCTACCATTACATTCCAACCATCCATCAGGAGCATAATAATTACCACCACTATCTTTAGGCATCATTGCAATGGTGCCTGTTTGTACTCCTGCCCACGCAGGTGATGTCTCGGAATAATACTTTGCCATTAGTACTTAATGATGAATTCCATAATCATATATGGAGATGAAACGTGATTTAAATGCTCACGTGCATCAGCAGTGAGACTACAAGTAGCAGTAGATCCTGTAAAATCAAGGTCTACTCTAGGTTGTGTAAATTCCATTAAATTGGAAGTAGCATTTCCACCAATGCTATGATTATGTGAAGGATCTGGATCTAATGTTTCTATGTTAAAATTAGCTCCGAAATTAGCAAATCCAGCAGAACCTGAATTGTTCTGAATATCAGTATCAAATCCAACTCCAGATTTTGAATTTATTTTTGGAGCAAGTGAAGGATCTGCACCAACACCGTGATCGTGTGCTGCAACATTAGAAATATCAAGAGTAACAGTTGAAACTGTACCACCAGTAACAGTAAGAACTGGTGCACCAACTGAAGGAGCTTTATACTCCTCAACACGTACCATACCTGTATAAGAAGCATTTGCGGTACTTTGTACCTGTGCTTTATATCCTATACCAGCACGTTCTATAACACCACCACCACTCATTGCAGCATCACCCACATATTGACTACCTGCTGTGTTATTAGGCATTAAAAATTTAGCACCTAAATTTGGAACACAAAAAGTACCAGCAGTGAAATTATTATTCGCATCAAATGTTGGGTTTAATAATGATGTACCAGCAATTCCTGGAGGAAATCTACATCCACTAACTCCACCTCCACCACTAGCACCTACACCTATAACACGTGCAAGATCTGGATAATCACGAGCTTGAAATACTGTTCCATTACATCTAAGATAACCTCCAGGAACACGATCCAACTGTTGATTAGCACTCTGTACTTCCCTCGAAAAAGGAATAATAACACCTGGTGCTACACCTTGGGCTCCTTTAATTTGGGCGTAAGTTAATGCCATTAGAATGCCTTAATGATGTATATCGCTGTTTGATATGGAGTGTTCATTGCCAGTTGAGAGTTACCTATTCCTGGATTATTATTTAGTGCTACTGTACTATTAACTTCATCGTAGTCTCTAGTATAAGGATCAATATTAATAGTGCCTTTATCTACACTATACTGTATAGATCCGTGTGAATGAGCACCACCAGCACCACCTGTTCTAGAACTAAATTCATCAGAATTAGGTGCACCAACATCTTGAAATTCTTTATCTACTAATGCTCCTGCTACCTGACCACTAGCATCACCACCAGACTCAGCACTAGGTGAACCTCCTCCTGTTTGAGGATTACAAGTCTGTATAGTATAGGTATGAGTATGAGAAGGCATATTCTCGTGTGATAGTACTCTTGGTTGCATTGAAGCAGACTTTGACCATATAGATCCACCAGTACCGTTTCCTGTAATAGCAGGAGGAGATGAAAATGCTACCGTTTTATTAGGCTTATTTTCAATCAACCACTCTGCATTAAGAACAATATTTTCCGAAGATGATCCACCAGTTGCTGAAGTATAAGCACCACCTTGATGCACAGGAACTTTTTGTATAGTATTTAAAGTTGGTACGGCAAAAGTTGATCCACCCCCACCATAAGTTGTACCAATAACAGCTTGTAATGCGGGATAATCCGCAGTATTATGTGCTGTACCATCGCAAGAGAGCCATCCCTGAGGTATATCACTCGTAGTTCCAGTCCACGCCATAATTGTGCCAATAGAGGCATTCTTAAATCCTCTAATTGATGCTAAATTTTTCATTAGAGTTCAATTAAACGCCAGCCAATTGTATTACCAAGGAAGACAAGACCTAATCCAGCACCAGGAGTCTGGACTACTAATTGTCCTTGAGCATCTCCTTGTATAGGTTTAGTTCCATCAGTCTTAATAATTATAGATTTATTATAAGTCAATGCATCTGTAGTATCTAGGACACGAATTTCATCGCCACTAGCAGGTGATGCTGGTAATGTAAGTTCTATTGATGTACCTGCAAATGAGGTAACATAGTATCTAGTATTAACTACTAAAGTAGTGCTAGTACTACATTCAACCCACTTACGTCCAGCAGTAGATGTAAAGAACCCAGTAACTTGATTAATATCTATACTACCGTCAGTATTAACCTTAAAGTTATTGGATCCACCCATATTGATGTCAAGTTCGCCACCAGCAGCAGATATATTCTGTCCAGCATTGATACTTCCACCAGCATTAATGTTACCTTCAACTCCAAGTCCACCATCGTGAACTACAACTGCACCAGTATCTTTAGTCGTTGAGTTAACATTACTGTGTACAATTAATGTACCAGAGTTATCACTATCATTACCAATAACTGTATCACCAGTTGCAGAATCTACAGTAAAGGTTACAGTATCATTTGCGTGTAACTTAGCAATAGTTAAGTCACTACCAAGTGTCAGAGCACCTTCAGCAGATAGAACTGCTCTTGGATCGGTAAGAGTATTAGATCCTATAAACTTGATCTGACCCGTAGGATCCATCTCAAGTCTTTGTGTTGTTCCGTCAAATACTGTAATTCTTTCAGTACTAGAAATTTCTAATTTAGTTGATCCATTTACCCATAGTCTCTGTGCAGCATCTGGAGTTGCCTCACCAATAGATACGTGGCTAGTAGCATCCATCTGGATACCACCATCAGAGTCACCAATACGAGCAGATCCATCTGCCTTAATGACCAACTTAGCAGTAGAATCGTCAGCAAAATGATCATTAGCCCATACTTCATCACCAACTACAAGGTTCTGACCCTGTACAGTGATATAATTATCTGCTCTATCAGTATCAGATTGATCTGCATCTATTCTTAAGTTAGTAGCAGCAGTATCGCTATCTAAACGATACATCTTCATATTACCACCACGGACATACAAGTCCTTAGTGACTGTTAGGTCACCCACCATCTCGTGAGAACCATTACTTAATGCTGTAAAGGTACCATCAATTTCAAGATCACCATTTGACTGTCCACCACCAACTGCTTCATCGGGAGCAGTACCAGCACCAGTTTGACGTATCTTAACGTCACCACCAACCCACAGTCCTGTCTCACCAGTAACTTCAGCAGTATCACCTGTGTTTATAGAAACACGTCCGATACCATTTGCGTCATCATCAAATACACGTAATGTATGAATACCAGTAGGGTTAAGATTATCTCCACCAACCCATAAAGAATTACGGAAGATACCAGAACCTTCTACATCTAATGTCTGCTGTGGTACAACTGAGGCATCTGTGATACGAACATTTCTGAGGTTAATACCCAACCTCATATCCTGGCCAGGATCACTAGAAGTAGATCCAGTACCAGTAGTGTATGTGGTTAATGCATCAGTACCAATTAAACCCCACTCTCTCCAACCATACTCAGCAGCTCCACCCCATCCACCTATTTGGCAATAGATCCAACCAAGGGAAGTATTATAGTTAACATTAGATATTCTATGTGCTTCACCAACTGTTTCGGTACCACGTAACATTAAGGTACCTTCTTGCTTAAATCCTTCAGAAGCAGGAACAGTTTTATCAGTTGAGGTCTTGATATCATATACAACACCAGCAGAACCAGCACGACTTCTTATCAACCATCTTGAGAAATGTATCGTATTTGGCTGGAAGGGTGGATGGAACTCCATATCCTCTTCAGCCAATGTTGCATCCACTTGTGGTAAGTTGATATTAGCAACACTACCAATAGTAAGTGCTGGATCATCTAAAGAACTATCTGCATACTGTTCTGCTAACTTAATAGTTACAGGTGTAGTGAAGTAGGTTCCATCTTCAGCAGCTATCTGGAAGTCTTTCTTCAGGGTAAATTTAACCTGATTATTGACTTGTAATGTATCAACTGTCAAATCTGAAGTATTCTCTTCTTCATCAACGTTCTCACCAGCAACACGAAGAATGGTGTCATCAATCTTACTCTCTTCACCAGAAATAGCATTGATTCTTTGGTTACCAACGAATAGATCACCGTTAGCGTTTAGACCAGAGTAGAATACAACACCACCGTCTTGACGTTTTGCCTGAGAGAAGAGGACTTCATCATCAGATAGAACGTATTCCTGTCTAGATGGGAATGCAGTTGAGTAGTTACCTGGACCAAATCCAGTATATTCAAACGTATGGTTACCAGAACGTGCCTGAGACGGTCTACGCAACTCTACATAAACCTTACGGTCAGCAACAGAATCACTATCTCCTTCAATACCAATCTGTCTATCTTCACGAGAAGCAACTGCCTTACCATCCATTGCTACAAGTGTAGTGTTAATATCACCTCCACTTCCAAATCTACCAAGATTGCTTAGAATACTTTCCGTAGCTTCTTTAGTAATACTGTTCTTATCATCATCAGCAACAACAAGACCGTGAACATAGTTGTCAGCAACAGATATAGTTGAAGGAGCATCTTTGACAGTAGAACCATCACCAAGAGGGTCAAACCATAATGGATCATCAGCAAATAATTCAGGATATAATTTCTCGGTTGGATGTCCAAACTTAAAGCTGTTAAATTCAGTTACAGATGGAGAGAAGTCACCACGTAAAGCAGTTAGGTAGTAAATACCATCCTGTTGGTTATAGATTCTACTACGAAGAGTCTTAACTCTATAAATGTAGAATGTATTATCAATCTCAGGAACATCAGAAACAGTAACAATCTTATAATCTTTCTGATTACCATCAGTTTCGTCTCTAACAAAATCACCAGGTGTTAGTGTATAAACTGGAGCATTACGTATAACATATTGCTTACCTAAATCATTTGCATAATCGGTATAGTCATCTCTACCACCATTTGGCTTCTCTGCCAATATACCAGTAGCAGCACCACTAGCAATGATAGTATTAGAACCACTACTATACTTAAGATATGGAACTAATGAGAAATCACTTGCTAAAACAACATAAGTATCTCCACCTTCAATATACTGTTTATGTACAGTAGGTAACTGACCACTGATAGGACTACTATCAGAGAAACCAGACCAAGCAACAGAAGTACCTTCAGTAAAATCACCACCAGCAGTACTGGTTAACTTCAATTCTGTTAAGATAGTACCAGATGCCAATGCAGTACCAGCAGCTACACTTGTATTAATTGTATGATCTACTACAGTTAATTCTATTCTATTAATACCATCAACTGTCTTCTGTCTTGCAGATTCAACTAAGAACTTAACACCAGAATCAGTAACAAGTTGTTTACCATTACCAGTTATATAAGGATCGTAATTATAATCTGATTGAATAGGTAAATTATTACCACCAGCATCTATAGTAGCATCTCCACCATAGAATGTTGGCATATCTACTGAACCATCAAGTGCTTCTAATATAACTTTTTGTGGTCTACACCTTCTATTTTCATCAGTTCTAATCTTAAGAACATATCCTAATAATGGTTCACGTACGTTATCAACTTCTTTTGGTACAACATATCTGAAACGATATATACGATCATCTTCTCTACGTCTATCATTAATACGTTTAATGTATGTGTTTGAAGTTGAGATAATTTCTTCATCAACATAATCAGCCAAACTAGAAATACGTTGATAAATCTCGTTCTGTTGACTACCAGTATTAAGAACACTCAAATACCACTGACCATCTTTATTCGCATTCACAGTCATCTCTGGGTCATATCTCAGTGGATGACGGATATTACAAGAATATACATAAACCTCATCTTGACCAGCAACACCAACAGTACCACTAGAAGTGAACGAATGAGGGACACCACCACCTTGAGTTGCTAAAGAAGCAGATTCTGCAACTTTAAATTTAATTGTATTACCATCAGAATTGTCATATATGACATAATACAACTTAGTTGGTGATATTCCACTAGGAAGTTGACTTCCTTGTTTTGCACGGAAAAATAGAGCTGATGCTGCTTTAGTTGCAAAACCTTTATCAAAAACGTGTGGAGTTTCTACAGTAAATTCATTTGTAGCAGGATCTGCATTAGTAATCTTATACTTATATGGTGTAGGAAGAACATCAAAGATGTACTGGAACATCTCTATCTTAACACCAGCATTTAGATTCTCTGGTACGTGAATAGCGTTACCAGCAGCAGCGTCATCTTCAGATGCTGCCAACAAGAAAGTGTTTGGATCCTCTGTTGGGAATGTTTGATCTGGAGGAACAGGTTGAGTATGACGGCCTGGAGAAATTACGTAATATATGGTATTTGGTATCAATCCCTTAGGAAGACGTACCAATTCATTAGCAACTGTAGGACTAGTTCTCGTAGGTACTAATCTAACTGGTGCACCTGTGTATAAACCGTGTGCCTCAGGGCAAGTAAATATTGTTGCACGGAATGTAACTGATTCTCCCTGTGTATTAGTTACAGTCTGCGATGCAGTTGCGAGGTTAGTTACGTTAAATACATCAAAACCACTAGGAGACAACTCAGCCATCTTCTCTTGTGGACCTGCCTCACCTGCTGGAATATCTGGTTCTAATTCACCATAGATCTTATCATTACGTTTTGAACCAATCTTATAATCTTGCAGTATATAAGTTGGTGTATTATCTGGATCTGCTACTTCTTCATCACCAGCAAGATATATACGTGTTTGACCAGCTGGTTCCTTAGAAGCTTTTATATCAATACCGTAATATGGTGGTTCAGTTGTATCCTCAAGATCAATAGTCTGTGGAGGAATAACATCAGTAATATATCCGTGCTTATCTTGGAAGAATGAATATCCCTTAAATCCTATAGAATCTAACGCTGTATTACCAAAGTTACTGTTACTGTTAGTAATTGAAATATCAGCACCAGACTCAATTAAGAAGTGATCTGCGAAACCAACAGCGAAAATCGAAACTGCCTGAATGAAAGCATCATTAGATAGACGAACGTGAGCATTACGCCATTGATTCTTAAAGTATGCTCTACCATCAGTATGATATGGTGTTTGTGCGAATGAACCAGTAGATAGTTCTTCTGGATCTGTTTCAGCTACGCCATCCCACGCTGATTCAAACTGTGCGGTCTCATCGTTAAACTTAGTAAATGCTCTATCATCTTTCTGTAGAGATACACCAGTATACTGAGCACAAACCATAGACTTGAATCCAGTAACCCTAGATCCATTAGCGTGCATACCACAAAGACCCCATACAGAACGTATGGAAAGGTTAAACATATATGGTGATGCTGAGTCAACAGTATCAATCTCTGCCTGTACAATAGCGTTCTCATTCAATCTATTAGGAGGTAGAGACGCAGTAGTATAAGTAGTACCTGAAATTAAAGAGGTAATACTCTCATTAACACGATAATAGAATAATGTGTTATCAGCAGGGTCTAAACGTGTAATTAGGAATGAACCGTGAAGGTCATTCGTTAATCCAGTGTCATCAACTGTAACGAACTGTCCGACAAAGTAACCGTGAGGTGCTTTTGTCTTAATTTTAATTTCTGTTGCGTTACCACCAAGTGTCTGAGGTGTAACGGCTTCAATAAGTTTCTTATCTGATAGAGGACCAACAATTCTGTTCTCTAGGTCAGTCTCTTCAATGGCACCATCAACATTAACGTCGGTGACCATATTTTCATAGGCATCACCAATCTTATCGTAATAAAGAGCTAGATCATCCGCATCAGCAAACTCAAAGTTAGTAATCTTATGGTGTGAGAATGTAGGATTGGCCTTATTTCCTGTAGCGTCGAAATATACCTTCTGTTTACCATCAAATATAGAGAATTGCCAGAAGTAGCATCCACCAGTTACATTGAATATAGAGGTTGTAGGAATACTAATATCTGTTGGGTTAGGTACATATAAAGGACGGATCTTCGTCTTTCTAAGATCCATACCTACTAGAGAAGTACCTCTAGGAACAATTACACCACCTAAAGTCGAGTTAAACTTATATAAGTCATTCTGAGAGTTACCTAGATCAAAGTTAACATTGGTGCTAAAATCAGGTATAAGACTGGCACTATCTACACCTGGTCTATTGTCAATGTAATGATCGCCTGGCGATAATACAACTGTAAATTCGTCAAACCTGTCGTTATCTGGTCCTGACTTATAAGAAAAGCGTGATACTTCTAAAAAAGCACGCTGAACTGTTTTAAAAGGTCTTGTGGGTGAATTACCCCTGTTATTCACATCATCTGACGCATTAAAATCGTCAGGTGAAACATATACGAAACGTCCAGTTTTACTGGATATAAGATTCTCTAGTCTGGTAAGTGCCATTACCCAAAATTATATGGTGGATATCCTTTTCGTATTTATACTATATCTTAGGTATGTAATTTCTGACGGACTGAATCTTAGGTAAAACCTCGTTTGTTACTTTATCTGCTATTTTATCCACTATACTAATATCAATATCCAAAAATGGTGGAATGATACCCAAAAGCCTTAAGGTACCATCTAAAAATAGTGCTAGGCAAGTAAAACCTAAAATCATCGATATAATCGTAGCAGTACGATTATGTTTTGCCATCGACTCTTCATCAATCTTTCTTGCTTCATCGACAGCATAAGCAATCAACTGGTCTACTTCTTCTTTCGTGTAGCACAGATGTGGTAAAATTTCTCGGATTGCTTCTTCAGTCATTAGTATGCGTACTCATCTAGTATATCGAGAGTTCTGTTTAGGTACTCGTTTGCACCTCTACATTCCCACTCTCCTTTTTCTCCAATTTCGCATTTGTAGTGAAGTTCTCTTTTAAGTTGCATAAGCTTGGAGGTCATTGCAACTTTGTCTAATCTGCCGTTCATCGTGTTAGAGTAACGATCGTTACTACTATTTTAGCAAAAAAAGGGGTTTAAGACCCCTTTTATTGTAATGATGTGTCGGTTTTAGAACCAATCTGACGACCATTCTCCAGCATTTCCCTGCGATTGATCTCCTGGTCCCTGACCATCAGCAGGAGCAGGTTGTTGTCCAGTAGGAATGTTGTTGTTAGGAGCATTATTGGTAGCATTAGGAATACTATCCTGATCACTAGGCATACCTAACTGTTTTGTTGCTTCACTCTCACTAACCATATCAATGTTAAAAGAATAAGTGATGTATAATTTACCATCAGGATTCTTAGATAACCCTGGTTGTTTAGGAACAAAATGTTCCATCTGTGATGGGAATATTACAACGTCACCTTCTTCAATATTCAATCTCATCTCTTCCTTATAACAACCATATCCAGATAAAGTTGGATCAAAGAAATACTTGTTATGGCGAGGTGCTTCACAAAAATGCTTAAGTGGATTTAAGAAAGCTGTATTATGATGCAATTCTGGATCATATTGTACATAATAACATCCCGATAAATGAGAAGGAACGTGATTATGGGCCTCTTGATTCTGCTTAGGAGCATATGCATTAAACCATTGCTGAGAAACCATAAAAGCGTGAGGATAAAACTCTGCTGCCTTAATAGATTCCTGAATATTGTTAGAAAGATCGTTAAGCAAGTTTTGTATATTGATCTCTGTTTCCTTGCTATGATCTGTCATCGATTCATCAAAGAAAGAGGTATAACAGTCACAATTCCAAATTCCTCTACCACCCTCATCCTTAGTATTACTATTCGATCCGCTAGCTTCCTGATATCGTCTCGTTATAATAGGAACAATCTCCTCTTTCCACTTATTGTGAGATTGCAATTTCCCTCTATATACGAACATAGGGAATAAGGAAAACAAACCATATTGGTCTTGCTTGTTTGTTTGTTGTGCCATAATAACGGAATAACGAGATCTCTCTATTTAGTGTAACATATTTGATCGGTTTTTACAACCAAAAACCTAAAGAGGCAAAAAATAGTCGGAGTTTTTTCCCCCGAATATTTGAAACTAAAAGTTGATTTTGCCTAAGATGTGTAAATTGTCTCCTCTGGTGCCATTTCTCTGCACTTTTCTAGAACACGAAGAAAGGCTTCGTAATCATCGGAGCAATCAATTGTTTTGCAAGTACCCTCTTCAGACCATATTTGGAAAGTTCGAGACTGTACATCAACAACTACCTTGTTTAGGTAGGTATCGGACATAATGATTCCGCATAACAAACGTATTATAACACAACTGTCAAGAAAGTCAATTCAAAAAGACAGTTGCTCCTGCAATTGTCACGTTTTTCGTACCTGTTATGGTAGCATTAACACCAGCAGCTACAGTATATGTTCCAGCACCAACAGCTGTAGTCATATTACCAGCAGCAACATTAGTAGTTTTGTTACCTACAGTAACAGTTTCAACACTATTACCTATAACAACTTTTTCCATTTTACCCGTACCACCGTCAGCTCCTAACTCAATCGATTTTGCTTGTGTCTGTCCACCCATAGCAGGTAGTGGTATTTTAGGTATCTTACCACCTACTTTTTCTTGAGATCTACCACCAACAATTAATTGATAATCACCTTTAACAGTCTGAATCATATGACCCTTACTAGTGATATGAAAAGTACCTTTCTCAGCAGACATCTCCAAAGTTCTCTCTCCATTTATCACATCATTCAAAGGACCACTAACACTAGTCTTCTTCATATCAGTATTTTCTTCTATTTTAGGAGTGTCAATAGATAATTTTGCTTTAGCACCAAGACCTATCGCTTGTTGAGCGTGGATCTCAATGTTCTTGGTTGCCATAAGTTTTATATTACCCTCGGAACCTAACTTAAGATCACCTGTTGAATGAGCCTCAATATTTCCATCACATTCTAACCTTGTATCACCTCGTACCTCTATATCACAGTCTTGACGAACCAATACCATTGCATCACCCCAGACACTGACCTTCATCTTACCGCCGTTTTTATTGTCAGCAGGTACTTTTACAGAACATATATTAATAGATCCATCTGGTTGCAACCAAATGTGATGCCCATCTTTATGCTTAAAGAGTCTATAAGAATCATCAGGAGCATCACAAGACTGATCAATGTGACCTCCTCTAGAAACCCAAGACTGGACTGCGTTATGATCGTAACCACCAGGTGTTGTTTGTATTCTATCAGCCATTATGGACAATCCACATAGTTAGCAGGATCTCTTGCGAGACCTTGTAGTATAAGTTCAGACTCTTCAGCAGGAACACACTGTAGATCAGCAATTGCTCTAGCACCAAATCCATTACCACCATAAATTTCTATCTCTGGTTGAGATACGTATTGCATATCTTTTTTAATCATCACAATACCATTAACAAATCCTTCAGGACTAATTGTAGTGCGTGCAATACCACTAATACCATTAACTAATACAGTTGGTGGTGAAGTATAGAACCCACCAACATTAGTCAAAACTATATTAACTAATTGACAAACTGTATTGGAAGGTTTGGTCTTTCCAGTGTAACCATATCCAGGAGTAACAACTCTTACTCTTGATAGATAACCCTGACTGTTAAGAATAGGTTCAACGTAAGCACCATAACCTACATTACTTTCCAATGTAATAAATGGTTTAGCAATATATCTACGTCCAGATCTCTTAACTTCTATGTCAACGATACCACCAGTCTCCTCATCAATAATAGGATCATCAAACTCTGGTTCATCCTCATCAATTACAGGATCTGTCTCTCCTTCTGCTGGTGTCTCTGCTGGTACAGAGATAACAACAGTGGCTTGAGAACCATAATCATCAATAGAAAATATTAAATTCTCTGCATCTTCTATCTCACCGTCCTTCGAGATATTAAGAGTAAACTTCGCACTGTTATTTTCAATGTATAGATTACCAGTAAGAGGTTCTTCAACATCATTCTCAGTAATATTAGTACCAAAGATAGTATAAGGTAACATCTCTCCTTGATCAAAGTTAGTTGTTACAATAGTGTAGACTACACTTTCTCCTTCTTCCACTACACTCTTATTAGGTGTAACCTTAACACTTCTAACAGAAGGATCAACAACTGCTTCTCTTGCATCTAACACAGCAACACCCTTAGATGTACTGAGATTATTCAACTCAAGATATAATTGCTCTGCTACATTATTAGTATCTTCCACAACACCATCATCATATACTTTAACAGTAACCTCTGCTTTACCATCAACAACAGTAAATGATCTAGATAAATCTTCTACTCTATTGATCCAAGTCTTATTTCCATTCTCTATAACATATTCCAAATCATTAAAGGTAATACCTGTAGACTCTCTTCCAAGAGTATAGTTGACCTGAGTATCATCATCAACATTCTGTGTAGTTAATTTAAATGTAACTTCTTCTCCCTCATATACCACTTCAGTATCAGTAGTTAAATGGTATACAGGGTTAGTTAAATTTAATAGTTGTGTAGATGAAGTTCCATCAGTAGTAACATCAGGAGTATCTAAAGTAGGTATAGTAGTTATTGCTACAGGATCCTTCATCCATATACGTCCTACATCTTTAGGTATCTGACCACAACCATCACCTTGCATCTTCAAGAAGAAATATTTGTTCCCATCTTTAACACCATTATTAATTGTCTTAACTTCTATAATCTTTTCTGTCTCTCCAATACCGAATCCTATAAATCCATTGACTGCACAATAATCTTGACCAGCTTTGGCAGTTCCATCTTGTGTTCTATAGGTAATAGAACTAGTGGATGAAGTATCACCTGTTCTAGTAATTCTGATCTGTGCTATGTCTCCTTCAGTTACTGCATCTGACTCTACAATATCAAGAACTTTAAAGAATCTAGCATTACATATTGCCGACGCAATATCATCATAGTTTACTCCAGTACCAGTAGTACCACCACCTGTTGTAGTACCATCATCTATAGTATCATCTATACCAGTATCTGTAGTTCCTCCATTGTTACCATCATCGGGTACTGTTGGACCCCAGATACCAACCTCAGTCTTTGGTTCTGGATCTGTAGTAGCATCACCACAATAAGAATTAATAGGAAGATGATTACCTGTCTCTAAATCTGCTAGTAATTCATCAAGAGTATTAAATCCACCCTTCAATCCTGAAAAAGCACCGCCCTTAGAATCTTTCTTCTTTGGATCTGCACACTTATTATTACCACTACAAGAAAGACCAAGCATCTTCATAATGTTGGATAGTCCACCACCAATAAGATTTAAACCACTACCAATAGCACCTAGTACTTTAGATATACCACCAAACAATCCATTAATAACACCTGTTACTTCACCAAGCACACGACCAAATATAGAATCAGTGAATCTCTTGACCTGACAAGCACTCCAGTTCATAATATTACCAACGTATCCATTCAAGATACCACCTATGAAGTTCTGGATCCTTCCACTTACATCCATCATAGAACATCCAAGTTTCTCCATCATCTTGGAGAACCATTCAGTTGCAGTTCCCAATATGCCAGGTAAAGGTGCAAGGATAGCCTTCATTAATGCCTTGACTGCTTTACGCAACATATTCATCATCTCACCCATAATGCGAGACATAGCAGCATCCATTATGGCCTTTACTCTATCAATATATCCATTAGCAACAGACTGAAGTTCAAATAGTCCACCAGTATACTTACTAATATAGTATGAACCTATGTTGCCATTGGTATGTTGTAGAGTAGCAAAGAACTCTGATAATATATTTGATATAGAACCTTGTGGACTTTCTGGACAATCTACAGATGCACGTCTAACTTTAAACTCACCTGCCTGATTAGCAGGTGATGCTTCATCTCTGAGTCCATTTAGACCATCACTTGCTGTCTCCGTACCAAATCTACCAAGAGTTTTACTTCCACCATCAGGACATTGATCTTGAGGAACGTGGTGCCGAGGGTCTGGATTGTTTCCGTTCTTTTGATCCTGATATACAGCCTTCTCAAAAGGTTTACAATACTTACCTAATGATTCAGGCTTCTTCTCAGAAGCACAAGCAACACCAGCATCTACACAACCAATTACAAGAGGTTTACTTGTATCACCCTTTGAGAATTTAACAAGAACAAAGTCACCCACCTTAAGATTATGGGTACTAGAAGACGTAAAGGTACCACCAGAAGCGGTGACAGGCATCACCACCCTAGCCCAAGGTAACTCCTCAGTAGTAGGTTCACCATTATTTTCATCTAGTTTACCGTGAAGGTCATAAACTCTGACTTTTACACGTCGAGAATTTTTGGGGTCGTCAATAGACTCCACCTGACCTTCCTGTAGGTCCCAAGCATCACTGAACTTATGTGTCTTCCCAAAGGCCATACTCTAATTACCTATTAATCATCGTACACTAAGCATTCTGGTTCGTCTGGATGCATCTCACAGAATAGTTCGATAGCATTAGGATCGTGATGATCTCCTGCTTGTATCTCTTCTGAGTGGTGTTCTCTATACACCTCTAACTCGTGTAACTCCTCATTAATATGCCTACGTGATGCAGGACTAGTCTGAGGGTCGTCTAGGATATCTCTATCCTTTTGGATGTGTTCTTCGATAGTTTTCATAAGAATAACGCTTACGATGTAATTATTTAGCGTCAATATCAGTTACTTGAACGTCCACCTGTTGTTTGGTGTCGGTTGTATCATAACCATCTAATTTCTTTTTCAAATTTTCTAATACTAAAGCTAGTTGTCCATACAACTTAACTCTCATATCTATATCTTCTTCTACCTTTATTTTCTCAAGGATTTTATAAGCTCCTTGAGTCATTTCTGGTGGATAAGAATCTAAAAATGAAGTGTCCATAGTTAACAATTTTTGTTGATAGTATCTCTTATAAGGGTAGCTGCAGTCCAGCACTCTTTCTTAGGTGCCACTGAGAACCAGTGACGTACACTATAGATCAAATAATTACCACTATCTTCTTTATCGTATCCATCGATGGTTGTTTTAGCATCGGGGAGAGAAGCACGGAGATAAAGTTTGACTTTATCACCAGCGTGTAAGTACTGATTACCTGGGACTACAAGATCTGATATTGATAACGTCATTGTAGCACGTCTTGCATTATATTGCACGATTGTTTCCTCATCCCAATCTTGGAAGTCAGTAGACTGATACTTTCCTTCTGGTTCTAGTGAGTCACTATCCTTATCAGGAGCAGCTTGAGAAGCCTTGTTATGATACTTCTCGTGACTTATATGTATGTTGAAAGTTTTACTAGCCTCACCACTAGCCATCAGTTCCTTTAAGAACGTGTTGTTAGTCCAAGGAGGACTACCTTTCCTCTCAGAAATATGACCCCATCTATCCCACCACTTTCTAATATCCCACTCCTTATTCATATACTGTCTAGTATCTTCATTAAGTACAAGAGCATCGGCAAGGAACACTCCATCATCTGCCATCTTCTTAAGATTTCCTCGTGAACTATCTTCAATACTGTGTATGATTAACTGTGCTGGTATAGTAAGTGATGCTGCCTCGGATGCTTGGTAATATGTGTACTCAGCATCTGTTCCTTTATGAGTACCACCCACAGAAAGAAGACTATCAATAGACTTAAACTCAACTCTATGTCTGGCTTGATCGTACTCACTTTTCTTAGTTCCCCAACAAAAATACCCACAGGTATTCATAGTCTTTCCAGATGCAGGTATAGACTGGGTACACACATCCTTAACAAGTTCTGGAATCTTTTTACCTTTTGCCTCTACAACTAAAGGATTAAATGGTAAGTTACCATCATTATGAATTGCAACACCATACTCAGAGTCTTTAAATATCTGATTCAATATTTCAAATCCATTACCTCTATAAGACTTTTTATTTTTAAACTTCGCAATAGCACTAGACTCTTCAGGAATCAACCTACAAGTATAGATCTTACCTTCACCTTTAACTTTCTCTACCTTTATATCCTCTATACTAAATTTAAAATAAACAACCTCATCATCTGTATGAGCCGTAGTACATACATTTATATCGATGACATCATTCTCACCTACAGAGATAGGATTCTTTCCATCAGTAAATTTAATCTCAGCTAAAGGATTTAACTTATCAAGATCCTCATAATAATTAAAAGATATCAATAGGTTCTTTAGATCAGTCTTAGTTTTATTCCTATTAGTAATACTACACCATTTTAGTTCCCAATCGGTAGCGTTTCTATTAGTAGTCTTAGCCATAATTAATTGTTACTATAGGTAAAT
>CETH01076055.1_pt1 | contig 49070 bp, 51 predicted proteins | sample 361461 | NCBI WGS metagenome assembly CETH01 (sample SAMEA2622695, study PRJEB7988) | marine metagenome | isolation source: saline water (ENVO:00002010), including | reverse complement strand
AAAAAACATTAAACTTAAACTTATTAAAGAAATGGCTTTAAATAAATTAAAGAGCAAAAAAGAAAAAGATTTAAAATGGCCAAAAATTATAATATCCATATTAAGTACAATTGGTATTGTTGATACAGGATCTATCACACTTAAAAACTGGGGATTATTTAACTCTCTATCCTGCCCTGAGAATATCAATGGATGTGAAGCAGTACTTAATAGCCCTTGGGGAAGTTTATTTAAAAATAATCAATTCAACATTCCTCTCTCTCTAGGTGGTTTTATATCTTATTCAGCAATATTAGTGATCACTATATTGTTGATTTTAAATATATTTTCTAATAAGCAAAAAATAAAGAGATTCTTGTGGTGGTCTCTTTATTTAATATCTTGCGGTGCATCCGTTTTTAGCCTACTTTTAATAAACATTATGTTCTTCAAAATTGAAGAATTTTGTATATTTTGCATTCTTTCAGCAATATTATCATTCTCAATATTTATTTTTACTATTATTGGAGCAAGATTTGAAAATAGAGAAACTATGTTTTACAGAAGCTTATTGGTTACTTTTGTTGTTTTAGTAAGTGGATTGATTTGGTCAAATCAAGTTGATCCCGCTAAAGCTGATTTAGAATTTAATTCCTCTGAAAGAAGAGCACCAACAGTAACTAATAGCAGTTCAAATGAAAAAATTAGATTTGCAAAATTTTTAAATAAAAACCAAATCGTTATGTATAGCGCATATTGGTGCCCACATTGCCATGATCAAAAGGAATTATTTGGCAAAGAGGCTGTAGAAGAATTAAATATTATTGAATGCGCAAAAGATGGTAAAAATAATCAATTCAAACTATGCCAAGAAAAAGGAATAGAGGGATTTCCTTCGTGGGAAATTAATAAGAATATTTATAGTGGTACAAGAGAATTAAGTGAGTTAGGAGAATTAGCCAATTATCCTTATTTAGAAGATCTTAAGTAAAACGCTTTTGTATTTTTTTAGTTTTAATTTGTCTAGAATGACATTTCCAACTATCTAATTTTTCAGGATAATCTGTTCGATAATGACCTCCTCTACTTTCTTCTCTAAAAATACATGCCTCCAATAGTAATCTTGTTGTAATATTTCTATTTTGTAAATCTAATAATAAATTAAGGGCTCTTCTATTAGGTTCTGAGAATTTTATGAAATTATTTATATCTAGTGATTTAATAGAATTCAAAAGAGAGTTATTAGATAACTCTGAGTCTTCCATATATAAATCATCTAGGAAATTCTTCATTCCTTTTTTTGATCGAGAAACACCCAAATAATCCCAACATAATTTTCTTAGTTTATCTATTCTGGCAGAAATAACACTAATCAATTTTTCATCAAAACTAGGTAATTTTATTTCTGAATTAATTCTCTTAAAATTGCTAATTTTGAAACTATTATCTAGCTTTATAGAAGCCATTTTTCGTGCAAAAACAAGACACTCCATTAAAGAATTACTCGCCAATCTATTTGCTCCATGAACACCTGTAGAAGCAACTTCTCCTACGGCAAATAAGCCATTAATAGTTGAAGCAGCATTTAAGTCTGTAAATATACCACCCATCCAATAGTGCGCAGCAGGAGCAACTGGAATAATTTCATCCAATGGATTGACTCCATATTCTTGACATCTATTAATAATAGTAGGAAACCTTTTAATAATTTTTTGTGGATCAATATATCTTAAATCCAATCCAACATGATCAATATTATTTTTAATCATATTTTGCATAATTGCCCTGCTTACTTGATCTCTACTAGATAAATCTCCATCTTTTAGATGAGCTACTGGACTATTTCCTGTTTTATCAACTAAAACTGCACCTTCTCCCCTTAACGCTTCGGATATTAAAAAACATGGCGCTCCATAGAACTTTAGAGCAGTTGGATGAAACTGAATAAATTCTAAGTCATCAATCGCAGCTCCAGCATTCCAAGCTAATGCAATTCCTTCTCCAGCTGACTGAGCTGGATTTGTAGTATTAGTGAATAAATGACCACCACCCCCTGTAGCTAAGACCACTGCCCTTGAATGAATCCAATAAAGATTCGCACCATCTAAAACTTGTACTCCTCTACACATTTTATTTATTACTAACAATTCAGTAACTCTAACTCCTCTACAATGCAATATATTTTTTTTATTCTCTACTTGATCTTCTAATACCTCAACAAGTGCTCTTCCTGTTCTATCTTTAACATGCAAGACTCTTCTACAAGAATGAGCGGCTTCAAGAGTTGTTGATAACTGATTTAAACTCTTATCAAAAATCATTCCTAATTTTTGTAGTCTCTCAACACAATTAGGAGCTTCTTGAACCAACATTTCGACCGCTTGCGGGTCACATAAACCATCTCCTGCTTTAAGAGTATCTTGAGCATGAAGATCAAAAGAGTCCTCTGGCCTTACAACAGATGCTATACCTCCTTGCGCCCATCTACTTGAAGAATTTTTACTAGTATTACGATTCAAAAGAAGAATATTTAAATCATTTGGCAATTCGAGACAAGCCATTAATCCAGCGGCTCCAGCTCCAATAACAATTACATCCCAATGATTATGTTGAATTAATTTATCAGAGAAGGGTGGCCTCAACATTAAACTAATCCACTAAAAGTAGGTTGAATAATTGCTAGAGAAACAAATATTCCATCAACAATTAATGTGGTTTGCAATACATAACTCGCAACCAACAAAGATTTTTTATTTAACGAATTACTGAAGGAAATATTAGATAGGATTTTAGAAATAAACCATAATATTAATCCTGCAATTAATATAATCAATAAAGGTTTAAAATTAATCAAATTTTGAGAAGTTTGCTGAAGTATCACAGCTGCCTTATCTGGCTCAGCATTCACAACTTCCATCCATTGATCCATAATACCCGTAAAGAAAATGACTATATCTGTCATGGCTGTACCGAATAAAGAAGCTATATAAAAACTAGAACCAATTTTCCATTGTGTTCTTAAGCCTAATAATGCTAGCGGTAACGCGATAGCTTCAACAGGAATATGCAAAATAGGGTGTGAACTTAACCAACCCCAGAATAAAGATCCCCCTAGCCAACTCCCTGCTACGCCAAAAAGTAATGATCCCACTATTAAGAATTTTTTAGAATAATTAATATATAAAAATATGGCTAAACTAACTATCACTAGGGTAAATGCAAGAGCTGATATAGGTTGAAATCTAACCCAAGGTGCTTGAAAAAATATAGGTAAAATAACAAAGAAAGATGACCAAAACCTTAAGGAACTAGGTTTAGCTAAGAAATTATCATCTAACATATCAGTATCATTTATTAATGATGATAAATCACCATTAATTTTTTTTAAATTTTCAGTAACTATTTCTTTCAATGAATTAATAAATTTGATGTTTAATAAATTAAATTAACAATGTTAAGCAAAGATTAAATAAAGTAATAATTGATTCAATTATCATACTAAACATAATAAAAATAATTTATGGTCTTTGAGTCTAATAAAAGTTTAGAATATAAATAATGCAAAGAATTTGGTTTAAATACTGTGTGGAAAGAAACTAATTACTCTGAACATACTAATGATTTATTCCTCCTAAATAATCATGATGATAATATTAAACCTGCTTTAATTGAAAGTGTTGAAGAAGAATCAATAGCTAGTGAAATAGGTTTCGAAGCAGGTGATTCAATAATAAGCATAAATGGTCAAAAGCCAAGAGATTTAATTGATTATCAAATACTAATTAGCGAAGAAATATTAGAAATATCTATCCTTGATAAAAACCAAACAATACATAATATAAAAATAGAAAAAGACTATGATACAAATTTAGGTATCAACTTTGAAGAGGCTTTATTTGATTCTTTGAAACAATGTAATAATAATTGTCCTTTTTGCTTTATAGATCAGCAACCCAAAGGAAAAAGGAAAAGCCTTTATTTAAAAGATGATGATTATAGAATGAGTTTTTTATATGGCTCTTATCTAACTCTGACAAATTTAGATAAGAAGGATTGGAATAGAATAAAAATACAAAAACTCTCACCTTTATATGTTTCAGTCCACTCAACTAATCCAGATACTCGAGAAAAATTACTTAAGAATAAAAAAGCGAGAGAAATCCTAAATCAAATTTCATGGTTTGAAGAAAACTCATTACAGCTTCATGCGCAAATAGTTATTTGCCCTGGAATTAATGATGGCAAGATACTTAAACAATCAATTTCAGATCTTGCAAAATTCCACTGTTCAATAAAAAAAACAGTTTTGTCAATAGCTATCGTACCTGTAGGACTAACTAAATTTCGTCCTGAGAATGATGGCTTAACCGCGGTTAACAAAGAATATGCTAAAAAAATTATTAAAGAGATTGAATCAATTCAAGATGAATTACAAAAAGAAATTAGTACTAGATTTTGTTGGCTTGCTGATGAATGGTATTTAATAGCAGGTTTACCTTTACCAAAGTTCCAAACTTATGAGAATCTCCCCCAAGAATCAAATGGCGTAGGTACAATTAGAAGCTTTCTTAAGATTCTAGAATTAGAAACTCAATCATTACCAAAGAAAATCATTAAGAAAAGATGTGTAAGTTGGATAGTTGGCAAATTAGTTTATGAAGCCTTAAAACCGTTTTGTGACAAATTAAATAATATTGAAGGTCTTAGAATAAACCTATATGGATTACCAAGTATTTATTGGGGGCAAGAACAAGTTGTAACTGGTCTATTAACTGGAGAAGACTTAATATTTGGTTTAAGGAATAAAGATCTTGGAGAAGCTATTTACATCCCATCAATGATGTTAAAAATAAACACTGACTTATTTTTAGATGACAAAAAGATCTCAGAAGTTGAAGAAGCATTAAATACAAAAATTCACGTTGTCCATGATGCAAATGATATTATTAAATATCTGATTGGTATATCCTCAACGAAAAGAATAGTAACTCATGCTTAAAAATTTCTTTCATACAACATTAGTAATACCTTTATTTTTCATATTTTATACAAATCAGGCTAAGTCAAATGATTTGTCAAACAATACTTCTATAAATATAGAAGAAATATTTAGCAAGCAATCTATCAATATTAAGGATATTCCTCAAATAGTTCTAGATAACAATTTTGAACTTCAAGCACTAAAAAAGATGGTATCTGCAGCCTCATTCAATCTTACTAGTTCAATAGGCAAAAGATATCCCTCTATTGATCTAAATGCGACTGGATTACCACAATATCTTTACGGTAAAAATTATAGTAGCTCATTAAATACCAAAAGCTCCCAAATAAAAACTAATCCTGCCTTGACTATTAGATGGGATTTGATTAATCCTACGAGAGGTCCTGAGATAGATATTTCTCAAAAAAACTTAGAAATTGCAATCAATAATTTTGAAATTAAAAAAAATGATTTAATTCAAGAGGCAAAATCTCGATATCATGCTTATCAAAAATCTTATGCTGAAGTTGAAAACGCAAATATTTTAGTAGATTTATCTTTGCAAAGCCTAAATGATGCACAAACAAAATTAGAGGCTGGTCTGGGTACAAAATTTGACGTACTTGAAGCAAATGCACAATTGTCTCGTGATAAACAGTTTCTTGAAGAAAAAAAGATTTCAAGTGAAATTGACAAAATTGCACTAAAAGAAATTTTAAATATAAATTTTGAAAAAGATATAGTAATTCCTACGAAACAAAACTTGTTAGGTTACTGGAATTATTCATTAAATAAAAATATTGAAAAAGGGATTGCGAATAGTTTTTCGTTACGAAATCTAAATTTACAAAGTTTTATACAAGAAAAACAATCACAACGCTTCAAAAACTTAAGTAAACCAATTATTTATATAAGTAATACCTTATCAAGCACCTTTTATAAGGGTAGTACCCTCACTTCAAAGATTGATCCTAACAATTATGGATCAAACTATTCCAATACTATTAGCTTAAATTTATCATGGAATTTATTTGATGGAGGGCAGAATATGAACTCTTCTAAAGCTAAAGAAGCCGAATCAGAAGCAGATATATATAACTATAAAAATTTAGAAAATATTTTAAAGAAAAATATCACTGAAGCATATTTAAATTTAAAAAAATTTGAAAAAAAAATAATTTCAACAAAAAAAGAAATATCCTCTACAACTGAGTCTTTAAGATTAGCTAGATTACGATACGAGGTTGGTGTCTCAACTTTAAAAGATGTACTCACGAGACAAAAAGAATTAAGTAATGCCAAATCTAAAAATATTAATTCTATTTACAATTACAATTTAAATTTAGATCAATTAGAAAGACTTACTTTTTTAAGTATCAAGGATAAGTGTCTAGTTGAAAAAAGTGATAACAAAAATCAAATTAATTCAATTTGCAACTATTAGGATGCATAATAATATAATGAATAATTCTATTAATAAATTAAATAAAGAACAATTAACCGAATTAAGTTCTTTATTTGAATCAGTTAGTAATAGACAATTAAAAGATTTTGGAAATATTGGAGCAAGTAATAAAGCAGATGGTTCACTTATTACGAGTTGTGATTTGTGGAGTGATGAGACAATTGTTAATGGTTTATCCAAAATCGCACCTAATGAGGGGATTCTCAGTGAAGAAGGCGAAAAAAATATTCCTAAAAGTAATGCTTTTTGGATAGTTGATCCACTAGATGGTACGACTAATTTCGCTGCAGGGATTCCTTTCTGGTCAATTTCAATTGCGAGATTTGTAAATGGCGAACCTCAATCTTCCTTCTTGATAATTCCTACTTTAAAGAAATCATTTTTAGCAATAAAAGGTGAGGGGGTATGGCTTAATAAACAGAAAATATGTTGTGAAAAAAATTTACAAAGAAGTGCATGCGTATCTTTGTGCAGTAGATCAATTAAAATATTGCAAATTAATCCTAAGGATATTTTCCCTGGTAAAATCAGATTACTTGGCGTTTCAAGCTTAAATTTAACAAGTGTGGCTATGGGACAAACATTTGGAGCAATAGAAGCAACTCCAAAAATATGGGATATAGCAGCAGCTTGGTTGATTTTAGAAGAATTAGATTGCATCATTGATTGGCTAGATATTAACCCAACCAATTTAACTCCAGGGCAAGATTTATCTGATGTTAATTTTCCGCTTATAGCTGGAAGAACAAAAAAAAATATTAATGATTTAAGACCATGGGGGAATTTATTAATTAAAAAATAGTTTATGTGTTTGCAAATGCTTGCAAATTAATCTTTTTCGATACAATATAAAAAGTTTAGTACAAATACTTGAGAAGAATTTATATTCAGTACAACATCAAATGGGTGCTAAAAAGTTTATGGGGAGCTTGTGAAAGATGGACTAAATCTGATTGCATCGATTTAAGTGCAGCCTTCGCATATTATGCTCTTCAGTCATTCTTCCCTTTACTTCTAATCTCATTATCAATTGCATCTTGGTTCCTTGGTAAACAGGAAGGATTAGATCAAAAAATCATTGAGATCGCAGCGCAAGTATTACCTCCATCAGTTGTTGAATTAGTTGAAACTACTTTATTTAAATTAATTGATCAGGGTTTTGGAGCTGGTATCTTAGGTGCAATGTTTTTATTATTTACAGCAGGAAATGCGTATTTATCTCTTCAACGTGGATCAGATAGACTCTGGGAAGATGCATTGCCCTCAAAAAAGAGTTTTTTACCATGGAGAGAGCAAGCATCAAAATTTGTAAGAAATAGAGTAGAGGCATTTTTAATAGTTTTCTTTATAGGTTTTCTAATGGTTCTTGATCAGATTAGTGCAAATTTAAGGATGATCCCAGGAGCAGTTCTACAAGACTTATCAGATTCGAGTACTATATTAAAAAATTTTTTATTAAAAATACCCGTTTTACAAGTAGGACAATTTGCATTACCTCTAGTAGGATTTTCACTTATGGCTTTATTACTTCAAGCACTTTTACCAAGTAGAAAAGTTCCATTGCAACCTCTTATCCCTGGTTCATTATTAATAGGAATCTTGCTAACTACCTTAAATTTAGCTGTTAGTAAAAGTATACTTTCACTTGGAGTAAGATTTCAAGCATATGGATTTATAGGTGGATTTTTAGTATTAACTTTATGGGTTTGGCTTTTAGGAGTTATTTTATATTTTGGACAATGTTGGAGTGTTGTAATCGCAAGCACATCTATTATGGAAAAACAAAAATATAGCTACAAGAGAAGATATTAAAACACATTATTAATATGAGTAAAAATTTGATTACATATTCAATTATTGCATTTGTTATTATTCCTATTTTCGGAATAAATTTTGTAATAAGCTTGATTGGAAACGTTTTTCTGCTTTTAATTCTAATCCCTACACTTTTACTTATTGTCGCATTAATTACATTCAACTCGATTAAAACAAAGTCAAATACTTGTAATAAATGTGGTTTAACAACAATTGGAGATCATGAAAAATGTATTTATTGTGGATCAGAATTTAACATTAATTTTAAAGATAATGAATTAACGAAAGATGCTAGTAAAGAAGTTATTGAAATAGAGGCTGAAGAAATTAAATAATATTATTGATACTATTAACCGATTCCAATTTGTCTAAGAATACTTTGACCAGTTATTAATTCAGTTCCTAACCCTATTAGAATCCCCATCATAGCTAAGCGCCCATTCCAGGTTTCTGCAAAGTTTACAAAGCCAAATCTTGTTTCATTCTCCTCATTCATAGTTGTTTTAGTAAATCATTTATATTTTAGCGTTTTATTGCTTGATTTTGTATTTTTATCCTAACTAATAAATTATTTAACGTGCTTTAAACCATCTACAGGCTTATATTCGTCTCCAGTTAACTCTTCATATATGATTGCAGGTAAACCAGTCTCAAACATTGTTTGCAGGGCTTCTTTTAAAAAGGGATTCCAACCTCCCGTACTTACTTTTCCATGACGAACAGTCCAATCCCATGTGCCAGGTAAGTCTCTGGGAATTCTGCCTTCTCTATCTCTTCTAGCTACTAAATCTAGTGATTCAACTAAACCTACAACCACAGGTTCTTTACCGTAAGAAGGAGTGAGACTGAGCTCAAGTCTCATTGGCTCTTCTTTTAGCATCCTGAGTCTAAAACGAGGAGGTAATTTTAGTGATCGTATTACAGACGCAACTATTTTTGTTCTTTGTTCCAATTTGTTCTCCTTAATTTTGATAAAAAAAGAATTTAATCTTTTGGTGTTTCTTGTCCTCGTTCAAGTGTTGAATCACTGTCGTTTGAGAATCTAACTGTTAATAATTCTTCATCTGTAATATTGCCTGACTTGTCAAGTAACTCTGGATGAATAGTGTATTTCTTGTTAGTAGTCGGATGAGTAAAAACTTGCTTTTTATTTCTATCTAAAGCACCGTATCCATTAAACATGACTTTAAAAGCTTTCCAAATAAGAAATAATAAGGCACATGCATAAATAATTGGAAATAAGATAGTCATTTCTGATTATAAATTTAGATACTTGTATATTTTAACTATATTAGCCTGAAAAAAAACAAATTAGACAAATTTAATTAATTATATTTTTTCTAGCCTATTATAAGAGCATCTTAATTTATCTAAATAATTTTATTTTGGTAATACTTAAATATTTTTCTAAGAAAAAGTTTTCGAAAAATAAAACAACAGCTTCAGACAGATTGAAAATTCTTTTTGTTTCGGGTTTAGCCGCGGGGATAACTATAAACTCTTATACAAACGCAACTCCAATCTTAAATAAAGTCAAAAGCAAAATTTATGGCAATTCAAGTTCATCTTTTATTACTAAAGCAATAGAGAAATCTGGTCCTTCAGTAGTAACAATTGATACACAAAGAATAGTAAGAAATAAGAGCTTTCCGAACGAATCGAGAATACTTCTCGATCCATATTTTGAGCGAATATTTGGTTTAAGATTTCCCTCTGAATATGAAGATAGAATTGAGGAGGGTCAAGGAAGTGGTTTTATTTTTGATGATGGATTAGTTATTACAAACGCTCATGTAATAAACAATACACAGAAATTAATTGTGGGTTTATCAGATGGGAGAAAATTTAAAGGCTCAGTTATAGGCATAGATCTACTTACCGATTTAGCAGTAATAAAATTAGAGGGCAAAGGTCCATGGCCTAAAGCTATATTAGGTGATTCCAATACTATTAAAGTTGGCGATTGGGCTATCGCAGTTGGTAATCCTTTCGGTCTCGAAAATACAGTCACACTTGGAATTATTAGCAATCTCAATAGAGATGTCTCTCAGTTGGGCATATATGATAAAAAATTTGATCTCATACAAACAGATGCTGCCATTAATCCAGGAAATTCTGGTGGACCTTTACTAAATAATGATGGTGAAGTAATTGGAATTAATACATTAATTAGATCTGGCCCAGGAGCTGGTCTTAGCTTTGCTATTCCAATTAATAAGGCTAAAAAAATTGCTAATGATTTAATTAGAAACGGGAAAGTGATTCATCCAATGATTGGTGTAAGTTTATTAAATGAATTTAATCTAGAAAATAATATAAATTATGTCAAAGTAGGTTACGTAGTACCAAGGAGTCCAGCAGAAAAAAGTGGCATTTTAAAAAATGATCTTATTTTGAAAATAGATACAAAAATGATTAGTAGATCATCTGATGTTGTTAATGCTATCAACAATAATGGAATTAAAAAAAGTATAAATATATTAATAAAAAGAAAAAATAGACTTATTAATATAATAGTAAAACCTATTGATATAAGAAATTTATCAAGGAATTAATTTCAAGTTTCGCTATCTCTAAGTATTTCTACACATTTAGAAATACATTTACCATCTTTAATATCGCACAACATAATACACTCAAAATAACTATCGATAGGATCAATATTTAAAGAATTTATATTTTTATAATCATCTTTTTGTCTAAACATTTTTTGTAAATTAATCGGGTAGTAATTAGATTAATCAAATTAGTTTAAATATGTAAAGCAAAATGAGTGATCTTGCCTAGTGGAATGTAAAGTTTTTTTTAAATAATACAAAATTAATTGATAAAAAATAAGAAGAATTACTTACTGGCAGCAATATTTTTAGTTTCATTTTTCTTTTTTAAATAGTATTGATAATTACCACTAAATGAGAAGAAATTAGAATCACTTATTTCAACTATTCTGTTTGCAACTTTAGATATAAAATAGCGATCATGAGATATAAAAAAGACTGTACCTTTATATTTTTTAAGTGCAGCCTCTAAGTTTTCTTTAGATGGAATATCAAGGTGATTAGTAGGTTCATCAAGAAGCAAAAAATTACTAGGTTTCATAACTATCAAAGCCAATGCTAATCGAGCTTTTTCTCCACCACTTAATTGCTGAACATTTTTAAATACAGCATCCTTATAGAAGCCAAAACCAGCCAAAAAAGTTCTTACCTTTTGCTGAGTCCAAGTTGGAGCATTTTTAAATATTAATTCAATCACAGAATCTTTATCGTTCAGAGCTTCAGCCTGGTTTTGTTGATAATAACTTGTGATAACATTATATTTTCCAATATTAATTTCACCGATTTCAGGTATTAAATTATTCATTATTAAATTAAATAAAGTTGACTTACCAGAACCATTAGGACCTAAAAGTGCAATTTTTTCTCCCGCATAAATTTTCAAATTTGATTCAAAAAAAATTATATTACTATCAAAAGAATGAGATAGATTCTTTATATCTAAAACCAATTGACCAGACTTTGGACAAGGTGGAAAAAAAAATGAAGGATGCTTTGTTTTAGAAATCGGATTCTTAATCTTTTCAACTTTATTGAGCTGCTTTTCTTTATTTTTTGCTTGAGTACTTCTTGTTGCACTTGCTCTAAATCTTTCTATATATTTTGTTTGAGACTCAATCTGTTTCTGTTGAATTTGATATGCTTTATTTTGAGATTGTTCATCTTGTGTTTTTTTCTTTATAAAAAAGGAATAATTTCCACTATATGTTTTAGTTAAGCCTTCCTCAATTACAACAATTTTATTACAAACTTTATCTATAAAATAGCGATCATGACTGATTAAGATAATTGAAGTTTTTAAGGATGATAAATAATTTTCAAGCCATAAAATAGTATCTAAATCAAGATGATTAGTTGGTTCGTCTAATAAAAGTACATCAGGTTCTTGAAGCATGATTTTTCCTAATCCAATCTTCATTTGCCATCCACCTGAAAAATGCGCTACTAACTTATCTGCATCTTCCAAAGAAAATCCTAATTTTGGCAAGATTTTATCAACTTCTGCCTGCATAGTATAACCACCTAGAGATTCAAATTTTCTTTGATTTAAATCTAATTCTTTAATTAAAAAATTTAATTTATTTGCACTTAAAGAATCACCTAGTAATTTTAATTCGTTCTCTATCCCTACAAGTTTTTGAGACACTAACTGAATATCTTCATAAGCACTCTCTAATTCTTCTCTTACCGTTCTGTCCAAGCAATAATCAAACTCTTGCTTTAAATAGGATATCCTTGGTTTGCCAATTTTTTGTATAGATCCTGTTGTTGGTTCTTCTTCCCCAACTAAGATTTTTAATTGCGTTGTTTTACCTGATCCATTAGAGCCTACAAGGCCAATTTTTTCTCCTTTTTTGATTTCCCAAGTAACATTTTTCAAAACAGTATCTGTTTGAAAAATCTTACTAATAGCCTCTAATCGAATCACTTTCTAAAAATGCAAGATTTACATAGTATTTTTTATTACCAAAAGAAAAAAAGTAGAATAAAATTAAAATATGAAAAGATTAGAACAAATTGTAGCAATTTTTATTGCTGCCGGTTTAGCGATACCAAGCTATTGGTTCTTTTGGACTTTAGCTGGAGGTGGAGGTTATGACAGAAGAGTTAAACCTAGCAGTAGCTCTTTTCTAGATAATTCATCCCTACAAACCCCCTCTAACTTTAATAAGCCATAACTTGGTAGGAAGATCGTCTAAAGTGCTTAGATAATCAATTACCTCTTCTTTGGTAACATTAAGATTAAATTCATTACCTATTTCACAAATTTGCTCTAATGCACCCTTGGGGTTAGTTAAAGCAATCCTAAATAAGTTTTGTTTCTTATCTGCATCTTCCGATATTAGTTTGTAAAGTTTTTCAGCATTAGATGTCATTAAATTGATTGAATTCCTTTATTAAGAATATTCCCTTAAGCGACATTTTGCTTACTATTATCATTTATGTATAAATCTTTTTCAGGATCTTTTATCTCTTTTGCTGAAGCATCCACCATGCTTCTGGCATCGAGGCACAAAACCTTTCTTAACTTTGCAAAATTTGCAGCATGAGATAAACGTCCATCCCGTTTAGCAGCAAACTCAGATTTTTGAAGTGTTTGATGGAGGTGTGTTAATAAGTAGGGGCTAATAACCGCAGAAATAAGTACATCACAACTATTTTGAATATGGTCGCCGGAGTTTAATATCCTTTTTTTTCTTTGATTTATAATTGTTCTTTTTTCAGAATTAAACTTAATTGAGTTTTTCATAATCTTATTACACAAGAAAAAATAATAAAGGCTATTAATGCTTATTAATATTATACACAAGGATAGTATCCTTGACTAACTGTGTATACTAAGAAGTAACAGTTAAGATCTCTTATTCATGGCAACTCGCCAAAACTCGACAAATGGCAAGCCTAAATCACCAAGAATTCAAGTTGTTCTACCAGAGCTGCTTTGTGATCAGTTGTCAATATTAGCCGAAGAAGAATCCAGGACAATTAGTAATATGGCTAAAGTCTTAATTCAAAAAGGGGTTGAAAATTATTTAGAGAAACAAGGTAAAGCTCCAATCTCAACATTAAAAACAGATACAGACAAATTTAGAAATTCATTAGAAAAACAAAGTGTTAGAAGATTAAGAGGAGTCCCTAGAAGAATTCATTACTTCAAAGATTCAAAGGATTAATTAAATATCTAATTTTGAGGTAATTTCTGTAAATCCTCCATTAATCCCATTACCACTAATACATGCCCTCGTTCTAAGATATATTTAGCTGGTGGATTTACTGTTAATTGTTCGGCTGGTCCTGCTGCAAGAACATTTACTAAATAATTTTTTCTTAGATTTAAATCCCTTAAAGATCTTCCTATGAAATCTTCAGGCACTGTTATTTCATCTATTCCAGTTTGATTATCTAATTCTAATCTCTCAATTAAATTAGGCCTGACTAGTTCTAATCCAAGTCTTTCTCCTTGCATTCTAGATGGGAAAACCACTTTATCAGCTCCTACTCTTTTTAACATTTTTTCATGCAAATCACTTGTAGCTCTTGCTATTACCCTTTTAACCTTAGTCCCCTCACTATCTTTTGCTATTAAGGTGGTAGTTATACTTGCCTCAATAGGCTCACTAATACCAACCACTAAAGTATTCATTTCGAGTATACCCGATTCCCTCATGGATTCTTCATCGGTACAATCAACAACTCTGGCTTCAATTGTTGGTTCCAACTGTCTTAAATCATCAATAGCCTTCTCAGAATAATCTGCAGCTAGTACATCAGCTCCATTACTAATAAGTTCCCTACATACAGCAGTTCCAAATCTTCCAACTCCAACCACTGCAAAACTAAGTAATTCATTTTCTTTTTTAGGAGACCATTGCCACCAGTCAGACATAATAAAAATAAAATTAAACGTAAAGATCGGCCTTTGGATAACCAATTCTTTTTTGCTTATCCATTCTACTCTTATAAAGAGCCTCCCATACAGCACTTAAAAATAATAAGATACCAAGTCTCCCGACAAACATTCCAATAATTAATACTAATTGACCAAAATGATTCAACTTAATTGTTAATCCAATATCAAATCCAACTGTTGCAAAAGCCGAAATACAAGTAAAAAGGATTTCTAAAAAAGTAAATTTCTCCTTATTCACAAAAGTATTTGTTGTACTTAATAACATAGCCATCAATAGTACAAATAATAATGATCCGACTGTAATACCAACAGCTTTTAAAATAACTTTATCTGATATTACTCTATTACTAATAATTACATCTTTCTGACCTCTCAAAGTAGATCTAGTTGCTGCCATCAGTGCCATAAATGTTGTGGTTTTAATACCTCCTCCAGTCCCTCCAGTGCTTGCACCAATGAACATTAAAGTCATTAATAATAACAAACCAGTATCAGAGATTGTATTCAGAGAAATTGGGTAATTAGTAAAGCCAGCTGTCCGAGCACTAACAGTTTCAAACAAAACAGCTAATAACCGTTGAAAAAAGTTTAATTCATTTAAGAATAGACCATTCAATAAAGATTCAGTAACTAATAAGCCAAGAGATCCAAAAATTATTAAATACAAAGTAGTTCTTATCACTAGTCGACTATGAAGGCTTAATTTCTTATAACGAATATTATTTCTATGATTCCAAAGATCGTCAATAACTCTCCAACCAAGTCCACCTAAAATAATTAAAAGAATAAAAACAATATTCACCACCACATTAGACCTATATTCGTAAAGACTAGAATTCCAAAGTGAAAAACCAGCATTATTGTATGCAGAAATGCTATGAAAGATGGAAGCCCATAATCTGTGACCATTATTTTTTATATCAACAAGACCAAAGAAATAAAGGATAAATGATCCTAAAGAAATAATAATTGCAGCCGTAATTGCAATACTTCTAAAAGTGCGACCAATTCCACCTACACCAAATTCATCAAGAGTCTTACCTTTGTCCAATCTAGTTCTTAATTTAGTACCCTTTACAACGAAACCTTGTAAAAAAGTAGTTATAGCCATTAATCCTAATCCTCCTACAAGTAACATAAGAGCCAGGATAATTTGACCAAAGATTGTCAGGTCTTGACTGATATCAATTATTGTTAATCCGGTAACTGTAATTGCAGAAGCAGCTGTAAAAAAAGCTTCCCATAAGCCAACTTTCTCAGATGAACAAATTGGTGAGCTAATAATTATTGTTCCAAAAAAAATTATTACCAATCCAGTTACTATTGTAAATTGGGGTACAGTTAACTTTCTGTAAAAATCTTTGAGATTATAAATTGTTTGATGAAATGCCACTATCAGTTTTCAAATCTAGGTGAAATTTAAGATTATTAGAGCAGGAATAGATAAAGACATAATAATAGTTAAACCTATCCCATATCTAGCAATATCAAAAAACCTATATCTTCCAGGGCCATAGACCATTAGATTCGTCTGATATCCCATTGGAGTTAGAAAAGATTGACTTGCACCAAATAAGACAATAAGTATTAAAGCATTTGGCGTAATACCTAAAGTAGAAGAAAACTCTATTACCACTGGTAAAATCAAAGCTACTGATGCTGCATTACTAATAAATTGAGTAAGGATAACGGTAGATGTAAAAATAACTAATAGAGCAAAATATAATGGAATTCCATCCAGTAAAAAATTTAAGTTCAAAGCTATCAAATCAGCCAATCCTGTCACTTGCATCGCAACACTAAAACTTGATAGCGATCCCAATAATAAAATCACATCTAATCTTATTGACCTTTGGATTTCTGCCGGACGCAGGCAACCTAATCCAACCATCGCTATAACTGCCAACAAAACAGAACCAACTAGAGGAACTTTTGAAATTGATGGAAGAATTATCATAACTATTGCTATTGCAATAGCTATTGGTTTTTTTCTTATTGAAGGCAAATCATCTTCTACTTGATCTAAAATAAGTAGATCATTAGCAGATTGAAGTCCTCTAATGGAATCTAGTGGTGCTTGTAATAATAAAACATCACCAGCTCTAAGTACGGCTTGACCCAATCTCTCTTGAACAGTTTGCTGACCTCTTCTTAAAGCTAAAACCGTAGCGTTATGCCTTTGTCTAAATCTAAGTTCTCTTAGGCTAGCCCCAGCCAATGTAGAGCCTGCGGGAAGGAGCGCCTCAAATGTCTTTGTTCCCTCATCAGAAGATATTTGTTTACCATTCTGAAACTTTCTTACTCTTTCTGCTAATAAAATCGTATGTTCTTGTTCTAAACGTAATAAATCCGAACGAGTAACCTTTACTAGAAGTCTATCCTCAGGTTCAATCTTCCTATCAGCTAAAGGTGGCAGGATAGCTTTACCATTTCTTTGTAATTCAAGAACATCAACATCAAATCTTCTCTGCAATCTACTATTTCTTAATGATTGGCCTACAAGTTCAGAATAAGCAGGGATAGTCACTTCAGTAAAGTAAATATTCATATCCCCAGTATTTATAAATTCATTACCTCTGCCTCTATCTGGGAGCAAAGAATCTGATACTAAGATCATGTAAGTAGTCCCTATTAACCAAACTGGAATACCAATAGAAGTAAAACTAAATAATTCAAGAGAGCCATAGCCCAATTGTTGACTAATATCACTAACAAGAAGATTGACTGAACTTCCTAATAGAGTAATAGTACCTCCTAACAATGTTGCAAAAGATAATGGTAAAAGGACTTTAGAAGGAGAAATATTTCTCTTTGCACACCAACTTTCAACCAAAGGTAATAATGATGCCACAACTGGAGTATTCGGCACAATTCCCGAGATTGGAGCTACTAAGAAAGCCAAAAACGCGATAAATCTTCTTGAGGTTCTAATATTATCTGACGCAATTAATTCTCTAACTCTATCAAGAGCGCCACTTTTAAATAGAGCTGCTGACACAGCAAATAAACCCATTAAAGTAATTAAAGAAGGGCTTCCAAAGCCAGCCAATGCTTTTTGAGGAGTAAGTACTCCAGTTGCAATAAAAATCGCAACACATAACAAACCTGTCAGTTCAGGAGCAATTGAATTTTTAATAAATAATATGATTGATAGAAGTAAAACAAATACTGTTATCAAAGCCTCGTAATTATTACTTAAGAAAAAAACTAAATTCATATTCAAGGTACTTTATCCAAATATACCTAAAAGATTTATTCAAAAATTTTATCTTAATGGTATCAATTTTTTGTCATTATTTTTGAAAAAATTGACTTTTTATCAATAAACCATGAAGCAGCAGATTTGATAGTTTTTTCAATCATAGGCATTTTTGAAGCGTAAATTAATCTCCTAAGTTCAAATGCAAATTTACCTGATAAAGTTATACCGAGAGCTGAAATAGATGCATCGCCTACGCCAAGGCTAATCATTTCTCCATTATCTTTAAATTCAAACGGTAATAATTCCTTCTGCTTTATTAACAAATTTAAGTTCCTTGCAGCATGTTTACCTTGTTGCATAGCAAGTTGAGCTGTACTTGGTAAATTTTCTCTATTTTCAATGATAGATATATCTCCTAAAGCAAATACATTTCGAAATTCCTTAATCTGAAGATTTTCATTAATTACTAATTTACCGAATAAGCTTGTTATATCTTCTTTAAATTTAGGTAAATTAGGTTTCACACCAGCTGTCCATATAACTGCTGCATGTTTTAGCGTAGATTTTTGGTTCATTTTATTACAGATTTCAATTTCATTTTCCCTAATTTCTTCAACGCTAGTATTTAGCAAAACATTTATATCTCTTTTCTTAATAGCCTTTTCAGCTTCTTCACGATTAAAAACTTTATTTTTAATAAGAATATCTTGAGACTTTTCAATGATTTGAATATTAAAGTTATCGCTATATAAATCACTTAACTTACAGGCCAATTCAACACCAGAAGGACCAGCACCAATAATGAATATATTTTCTTTAGTTAGAGAAGTTGAAGTCCTTTCAAGAAAGTACTTTAATTTGCCTATATCTTCAATTTCATTAAAGAAATAACAAAATTCATCAACCCCTTTAATAGAAAAATTATTAGGAGAAGAACCAGTGCTAAGTACAAGATATTGATACTCAATATTCAAATCATCCTCAAACTTTAATATATTTTTTGAAAAATTTATTTCACATAATTGATTTTCTAGAAAAGTAATCCCCGAATTAGCAAATATTGTTTCTAAATTTGGCGCTACTTCCCAAGAATTAATTTCACCACTAAGAATTTCATACATTAAAGGCTTAAAAACGAATGACGATTGAGAATCAATAATAATAATAGGTATATCTAAATCAAATTTTTTTAAATTAAAAGCAGTATTAATCCCTGCAAATCCTGATCCAACTATTACTATTGGTTTTTTTATCCCATTCATAATTTTAATATCAATAAACTGAGAGCTATAATTAAATTAAACGAATATTTTTCAATTCGGGCGTGATCCTTATTGAGATCAAAAATTTAATTGCAAAATGCCAGAACAAATACAAGAAGCACTTAATTCAGATTTAGTTAGATACAACAAATACATCGAACAAATGAACCCATTAGAAATCATAGAATGGGCATACAATACTTTTAAAAATAAATTTGCATTTACTACTAGTTTTGGAATTCAATCTTCAGTTTTATTGCACATAATTCAAAAATCAAGCTTAAAAAATAAAGTAAAAATATTTTGGATTGATACAGGTTATCTCCCAAAAGAAACATATAACTATGCTGATGAGATTATAAATAAACTCTCACTAAATATAGAAGTTTTACAAAGTGAACTTTCTCCAGCGAGGATGGAGGCTTTATATGGAAAACTTTGGGAAAGTAATAAATCTGAAGATCTAGATAGATATCACAAAATCAGGAAGATCAATCCCTTAGAAAAAGCATTTAAACAATACTCGATTAATTGCTGGGCAAGTGGAGTACGGGCTCAACAAACAGAAAATAGAAGCAAAATGAAAGTGCTAGATATTATTAGAGATAGATATTCTCTAAGACCTCTTTTAAAATGGTCTTCCAAAGATATGTTCTATTATATGGAAGAAAATAATTTACCTCAACATCCAATGTTTTTAAAGGGATACTCCACTATTGGAGATTGGCATTCAAGTAAACCTGAGACTCAAAACAATCAAGGGCGAATCACTAGATTTGGAGGCATTAAGGAAGAGTGTGGTTTACATATTAATGATTAAATATTTAATAAATAATGACATCAAAGAGAGTTTACTTATTAATAGGCAATACAAGAATGCATTGGGCTAGAAAAATAGGAGGAAATTATCAATATAATCATTCATTATTAAATCAGCCAATTCCAGAAAAACTTAATATTGAAAAATTATTATGGGCATCAGTTGGAAATTATCCAAAAAAAATATTTAAAAAAGAAAATGAATTAAAAATTAAGGAGATAAATCTTAAAAACTTACCAGCACACTTTGGAATAGACAGAGCGTTAGGTTGTTATGCTGGTTTGCAAATCACAAATAATCCTCATAAAAAAGATATAGTTATTGCAGATTTTGGAACGACTTTATCAATAACAAAAATAAATGCAGAAGGTCAAGTCATAGGTGGACAATTAATACCAGGTTTTCTTACACAATTAAAATCAATGGTTATAAATACAAGACTTCTTAAAATGCCAAATAATTTCAATATCCCAAAAGAAACTTTTTTAATTAATACAGAAGAAGCAATGATCAAAGGGGTTATCAATAGTTTACTTGGAGCATTAAATTTAGCATTAAAACCAGACAAAGATATATTAATTATCTGTGGCGGCGACTCGGAAATAGTAAGACTAAACCTACAAAAAAAGAATCAAGAGGTAATTATAAAACCAAATTTAGTTATGGAGGGTATGATTATGCACTATCAAAAGTAAGAGATACTATTTAAAGGCAACTAATAGATTTTCAGTTTAAATTTAAATCTGCAATGATATGATCTGCCATTATAGGAGCTTTCACTTTAAGATAAATTTTTTCAATATTTCCAGAGGCATCAATTACAAATGTATTTCTTATCATACCCATATATTCTTTCCCCATGAATTTTTTCAAACCATAACTTTCGTAATTAGTTGCTACTTTACAAGGAATAGGATCCACTAACAAAATAAAAGGCAAACTATACTTCTCAATGAATTTTTGATGAGAAATTGCACTATCCTTACTTATCCCGATAACCGTAATTTTATTTTTTATGAAAACCTCCCAATTATCTTTAAAGTTACAAGCTTCCTTAGTACATCCTGGAGTGTTATCCTTTGGATAAAAATATATTATTACTCTGTTACCTTTAAAATCAGCTAAAGAAACATTTTGATCAGAAGAATCCTTAAGAGTAAAATTTGGGGCTTTATCACCAATTTTTATAACCATTGAAAATAAGAAATACTACTCAATTAGGATACCAAAATTTTGGCTCATCATATAAGCAATTTAAAACATTTATGAACTTTGAAAAAGAGATGGATTGTCAATATAATAACGAGTTACTCGAATGAATAAAAATCAAGAAAGAATATATTAGTTAACTAAAATTCGGATGAAAATATAATTAATTGTATAAGTACACTCTTTTTATAGAAATATTTTATAAAACAGTCTTTGTTTTGAAATACATCAGATTTTTACATTCTAAAACATTTCTTTTAATTCATCATATTTGAGTCTTTCCCATCCATTTAAACTTGGTCTCCAAATATTTTCTAGATTAATATTTGCAGGCATATAATTTTGTTTGAAAGCTTCTTTAGGGGATTTATGAGGATTTATATAAGTTTTCGAATTATTACGCAAATAATCTGGTACAGAGAATAGATCATAAGATTCTAGATCATGAATAAAATCAGTGATAGCTTTTACACTATTACTTTTTCTGGATAATGCAAGATATAAAGAAGCTTGAGCAAGGAAGAAATTCCCTTCAGGATCGCCAACTTTATAAAAAGCATCGCTACAAGAATTAACTACCACTATTGCATTTGGATCAGCCAACCCAATATCTTCACTAGCAGAAATCAATAATCTTCTGAAAATATATTTTGGATCTTCACCTGCAGCAATCATATTTGCTAACCAAAAAAGAGTCGCATCTGGATCTGAACCCCTTATAGATTTTATAAAAGCACTAATAATATCAAAATGATTTTGCCCTTTTTTATCATATATAATCTTTTTATTTTGGATAGAATCTTCAGCAATACTAAGATTTATAGTAATAAGATTATCTTTCTCAGGCGATGCAATATTAATAGCATATTCGAGAGAATTAATTAAAGTTCTGGCATCTCCATTTGAAAAATTTATCAAATGATCTTGAGCATCTTTTGTTATTACTATTTGTTTAGGATTTTCAATTTGAGTAAAGTACTTTATAACTTTTTGAATAATTTTCATAAGTTCTTGTCTATTAAGTGCTACTAATTTAAAAATTCTTGATCTACTTAAAAGAGCTTGATTGATTGAAAAATATGGATTTTCTGTTGTTGCACCAATGAAAGTAATTGTTCCATTTTCAATCGATGAAAGCAAAGCATCTTGTTGAGCAGAAGTGAATCTATGTACCTCGTCAATAAACAAAATTGTTTTTCTTTTTGTCTTAAGTAGTCTTTCTTCAGCTAGTTGAATTGAATTTCTCAATTCCTTTATACCCGAAAAAACGGCATTTAAACTTATTAGATTTGATCTTGAACAATTAGATATTATTCCTACTAAAGTTGTTTTACCAACTCCTGGAGGACCAGTTAAAATTAGATTATTTACCTTATCATTTAAGATAGCATTACGAAGGAGAGAATCATCATCCAGAATAGATTTTTGACCATAAAAATCATCTAATTCCCTAGGTCTTAAAATATCTGCCAAAGGAGAATGATCTTTTATATCATTATTGTTACTAAAAAATTCTTCATATTCCATTATTTTAAATAAACAATAAATTCTTAAATTAAGTGATAACTGTTGGTTTATCCATTTTTGTTAGACCTTTAATATTTAATAAATTATCTAAACTGACGATTAAATCATTAAGAGCTATTTGTGGGTCAAGAAGTAAATCTTTATTTTTATCTACATAATTTTCAAAATACAATCTAAGTGTTGAGCCTTTTGTTCCTGTCCCAGACAGTCTTACAATGATTCTTGAATTATCCTCCAAAGTTATTTTTAAACCTTGATTTAAACTAATTGATTTATCAATAGGATCTTCATAAGAATAATTAATTGCCCTTTTGACTCTACTATTCGCAAAATTATTACCTTCTAAAGTAGGTAATAATTTTTCTAAATCACCATAAATTTGATCAGCTACTTTTGAAGGAATAGACTCATAATCATGCCTAGAATAATAGTTCCTTCCGTATTCTTGCCAATGTTTTTTTATTAAATCATTCACAGAACACTTGGATTCTGATAAGATTTGCAGCCAAAACAAAACTGCCCACAAACCATCTTTTTCTCTTACATGATTACTACCTGTACCAAAACTTTCTTCTCCACAAATAGTTATTTTATCTGAGTCCAAAAGATTACCAAAGAATTTCCAACCAGTAGGTGTTTCATAGCATGGAATATTAAGTTTAGAAGCTACTTGATCGACAGCTGTACTAGTAGGCATAGAACGAGCTACACCGGCAATTCCATTTTTATAACCTGGGACAAAATTCGTATTTGCAGTAAGGACAGCTAAACTATCACTTGGATTAATGAAGCATCCTCTTCCTAAAATCATATTTCTATCACCGTCTCCATCGCATGCAGCACCGAAAGAATATAATTTCTTTTTTAATAACAAATCAGCTAATTTATCTGCATAAGTTAAATTAGGATCGGGATGTAATGACCCGAAATCTGGCAATGGGACACCGTTCATCACAGATTCTTTTGAGAGACCAATTTTTTTAAGAAAAATTTCTTTAGCATAAGGTCCTGTAACAGCATTCATTGCATCAAAAATAATAGGAAAATCAGTTTTTAAAAAATCACTTATCTGATCGAGATCAAAAATCTTTTCCATTAACAAAACATAGTCTTCTATTCCATCAACTATTTTTAACTCCATTTCATTAATAAAATAAGAACCGCAATTCATTAAATCTGGCAATTCAGTTTCACAAAATTTATAACTTGTTAAAGTCTGACTAATACTATATATTTTATCCGTTATCAACTCTGGAGCAGGACCTCCATTTGAAACATTAACTTTTACACCAAAGTCTCCCTCTGGTCCACCTGGGTTATGACTAGCTGATAATATTATTCCAGCAAATGCATTATTGATCCTGATTAAATTAGAAGCAGCAGGAGTAGATAATAAACCATCTTTACCAACAATAACTTTCCCAACATTATGAGCAGCACAAATACCAATAATTTTCTTAATTGCCTCTTTATTACCGTATCTACCATCTCCTCCAAGAATCAAAGTTGATCCTTTGATACCAGATAGCGATCTTAAAGTTGACTCAATAAAAATTTCTAAATAATGATTTTCCTGAAATCTAACAGTACTTTTTCTTAGGCCAGAAGTACCTGGTTTTTGATCACTAAATGGTTTTTGAATATTAACAAATTTGATTTCTTCCATAATTTAATTTCTTCTTCAAAAAAGCTAACTTATTTAATGAGGCATTTCGGAAGTTCTTAACATAGCGATAAACCAGAAAGAGGAAATTATTAGAGCAGCGAGAATACCAAAATTAACTCCAAATTTAGAAATAGTTAAAGGTACCACCAGTGGAAATGTAATAGCACCTAACATCGGAGTAATAGCAATAAAGGTCTTAATCATTAAATCAAATCATTCAAACCATTCAGTCTCTGAGTTCTCTTTATTATTGGTATCATCAACAGGAGTTTCTCTATCAAAATTCATAGTAATACTTCTTTCTTGCTCTCTTGTTGCGTCAATTGCTTTTATTTCATAATTTTGCGAACCATCTCTAAAAGGTACTTGTAACCTGAAAGTCCCATCACTAGCAAGAGGTACTTGTTCTCCACCGATAGTTAACTTTGCTGATGGATCGGTGGCTCCGTAAACAATTAGTTCAGCATCGGCTACTAACCAAAAATTTCTATTTCTATTTAATCCTGTTCCAGAGTCATTAATACCTGATGACCATACTCCTGAACCAGAGTCATTCTGAATATCTCTTGTATCAGTATTTAGAGAATTTTCCATGAATTCTTCTGAACCCACTCTTGTGCGTCTTGAATAGCTTGTGGCGGCATGATACAAACGTTCATGTAATCCACTACTATCTTTTTCTTGAGAATCCAAAATTGCTGAATTAGTTTCAGGCAGGTACTCAAGATTAAAAGGAACAAACTTATCTAAGATTTGTTCTGAAGGTTGAGAACTTGGGACATGGCTGGAAGATGAGAAAGCTAAAGACATCCAATTAAAGCCATATCTGTAACCAAGCTCAACTTTATAATCCCTATCAGCAACAGGTATTGGGAGATACCATTCAGTGCTATAGCTATCAACTGCAATCTCTCTTAAAGTACCTAAATTAGCCTGACCTTCATTCGTGCCAGTTACATCATATAAACGTAAACACAACTTATTTGCACCTAATGATTGGGCCTTCTCTCTATCAATATCTGATATATTCCAAAACACATAAGCCCATTCGGGATCACGTGGTATGAATACTAAATTTGTTTTGTTTTCATTACTCTTAGTCTGTAAATTAGTTACTAATTCTTTATTATCATTAATTATTTCTTTCTCTTCAGAGATTAAATTGGCCTTATTTTGATAACTAACAATTAAATCAACAAGATTAGCTTTAGTTTTACGACTATATAAAGGTACTGTTAGTTTACTGGCTTTTTGACGTAATTGTCTGAGAGTAAGTCTAAGTAATTCTTCCTTGTTCATAGTCCCTTCAAACACTTGAAAATCTCCGTTTTTGCTTGGGATCAGTATGTTCTTTTTTTTGCTCATATGCGGGCATTTCTTGGCTGTCGTCAGCATCTACTGACTAGTTTTAAATATGTTAAATCTGAACATTTCTTTAGATTGACTGGTACAAGCGTGATTTAAAGGATTATCAAAAAATCAAAATAAGAAAGAATTTTTTCTTTTTTAAATTTTTATTACCCATAAAAGTTTGCAAATCAACAAAAATATATTTTTTCTTTGGGATCACTCCTTGATTAACTAACTAATACTGTTCGCAAACCAAATTCACCAGATCATCAAGATTAAAATCTAATTTATTTTTACTAATTTTCTTAGAATGATTTTCTAATTTTTTTGCTGCTGCAGTCATTTGATCAAATAAAAGATCTCTAAAAGTGATATCGTTAATCTTTTTTGCTTCTATTTCACACCAATTTTTCAATAATTTATCATTTGGGAAAAGACCACCATTAGTTAATGCGATACTTTTAAAGATCTCAAGACAATGAATTAGCAGTCTTACATGATGCTTTTGAATTAGAGGAAGATCCAACTCTTGAATTTCCTGAGCTATCTCTTCTTTAATTGGACTTGAATAGTTTTCTAATTGATCAGACATTAAATTAATTTAAAGGAATGAAAAAAGTGCTATTTTTTGCATATATTTCGTTAAAGTATAAGTTAAGACTTTATGAAATTAATTTGCTTCTTAGATAATGGTAAATGAAAATTTAGTTGATAATATTGTTTCAGAACCATATAAGTATGGTTTTGTAACTGAAATTGAAAGTGAAAAAATATCGAAAGGGATAAATGAAGATATAGTTAGACTGATTTCTTCAAAAAAAAATGAACCAGAATATTTACTTAATTTTAGATTGAATGCTTTTAGAAAATGGCAAGAAATGGAAGAACCGGATTGGGCTGATTTGGGTTATGAAAAAATTGATTATCAAAATATCATTTATTATTCTGCTCCAAAGGATCAAGAGAAAATATCAAGCCTTGACGAAGTTGATCCCAAACTACTAGAAACTTTTGATAAACTTGGCATCCCATTAACAGAACAAAAAAGGCTTACTAATGTAGCCGTGGACGCTGTTTTTGATAGTGTATCAATAGCCACAACATTCAAAGAACAGCTGGCCGATCACGGAGTAATATTTTGTTCTATAAGCGAAGCCATAAAAGACCATCCAGAATTAATAGAAAAATATTTAGGATCTGTAGTTCCAGCCTCTGATAATTACTTTGCTGCATTAAATTCAGCTGTATTCAGTGACGGCTCATTTGTTTATATTCCTAAAAATGTAACTTGTCCAATGGATTTATCTTCCTACTTCAGAATAAATAGCGGTGACTCAGGACAATTTGAACGAACTTTAATTATTGCAGAAGAAGCGAGTTCAGTAAGTTACCTGGAGGGATGCACTGCACCGATGTTCGATACCAATACCCTACATGCAGCTGTAGTCGAATTAATTGCACTTGATGATGCATCTATAAAATATTCTACTGTTCAAAATTGGTATGCAGGTAATGAAAAGGGTATCGGAGGTATTTTCAATTTTGTAACAAAGAGAGGAAAATGTTTAGGGAAAAGAAGCAAAATTAGCTGGTCCCAAGTAGAGACTGGATCTGCTATTACCTGGAAATATCCAAGCTGTATACTTCTTGGAGAAGAATCTATTGGTGAGTTTTATTCGGTTGCGTTAACAAATAATCTACAACAAGCTGATACAGGAACAAAAATGATTCATATAGGTCCAAAAACTAAATCGACAATAGTTAGTAAAGGGATTAGTGCTGGTAAATCTTCAAATAGCTACAGAGGTTTAGTGAAAATAGGTTCAAAAGCTAAAGGGGCAAGAAATTATAGCCAATGTGATTCAATGCTTATTGGCGACAAGGCTGCTGCAAATACATTTCCTTATATTCAATCACAACAACCAAATTCCGAGGTTGAACATGAAGCAAGTACGTGCAGAATCTCAGAAGATCAACTATTCTATTTACAAAGCAGAGGAATAGAATTTGAAGAAGCAGTCTCTATGATGGTTAGTGGCTTTTGCAGAGATGTTTTTAATCAACTCCCTATGGAATTTGCTGCAGAAGCAGATAAATTACTCTCTTTAAAACTTGAAGGATCTGTAGGGTAAACTACTTTATTTGAGAACATTTTGATGCAAAGCGAAGAAAAAACTAAAACTCCACTTTTAGAAATAACAGATTTGTGTGCATCGACTGAGAACCTCACAATCTTAAAGGGTGTCAATATTAAAATTAATGCTGGAGAAATTCATGCAATTATGGGCCGAAATGGATGTGGTAAAAGCACCCTTTCAAAAATAATTGCAGGTCATCCATCTTACGAAGTCACCAACGGTCAAATAAATCTTTCAGGAATTGATATTGAATCACTAGAACCAGAAGAAAGAGCCCAATCGGGAATCTTTTTAGGATTTCAATATCCTATAGAAATTCCTGGAGTAAGTAATTTAGAGTTTCTTAGAGTTGCTACAAATGCAAGAAGAAAATTTCTTAAAAAAGAAGAATTAGATACTTTTGAATTTGAAGATTTAGTAAAAGAAAAATTAGAAATTGTGAAAATGGAATCTAGTTTTCTCACAAGAAGTATAAATCAAGGATTTTCTGGTGGAGAGAAAAAAAGAAATGAGATTCTTCAAATGGCTTTATTAGAACCTAAAATTGCAATTTTAGATGAAACTGACTCGGGATTAGATATTGATGCACTGAGAATTGTTGCCTCTGGCATCAAAAAAATTGCAAATAAAAATTCAGGGATAATACTTATTACTCACTATCAAAGATTACTTGAAGAAATTAAACCAGATTTTGTTCATGTTATGGCTGATGGGAAAATAATAAAAACTGGTAATAGTGACCTTGCTTTAGAACTTGAAAAAAATGGATATGAATGGACTGATGAATTCATTAAAGATAATTAATTTATATGCAAATTATTGAACGAATTACAAAAAAAATAGACTCTAAATTGGATAAACAAACCATAATCCAAAATATTTGTTTTGATAAGTTAAAAGTTAATCCGCTTCCAAACAGTAAAAGTGAAATCTGGAGAATGGCTAGTAAAACGAAGCTTGAAGGTTTTTTAAATTTTGAATTAAGCAATGAATTTTATAATCCAAAAATTCCTACCAATTCAAATAATAATGATGAACTTAGAATTATTATTGGAGAAAATAAACAAATTAACATTACAGAGAAAGAATGGCAAATTCATGAATTAGAAGACAAAGAAATTATAAATTTAATTAAACAAAAACTAATTGATTCTGATACTAGCAAGAATTGGAGTGACTTACTAAATCATTACCTTACTGACAAAAATAATATTTTAGGTCTAAAAATATCAGGTAAAGGCATACCTCATATTGAAATAATTTCTAATTCAAAAACTAATCTTTTTCACTCAAAAACATTAATTCTAAAAATAGAAAAAAATACAAATGTTGATATTTCACAAATAAATCTTGGAGATACAAATTGTTCATTATCTACCTCTTCATATGTATTTATTGGAGAAAATGCAAAAGTCAATCATGGTATTGTTTCTTATGGTGAAAATAAATCATATATGATCAATTCACTAAATATTATTCAATATAAAAATAGTGAATACAATTTAGGATCTTTACAATTTAATTTTAATTTTGCAAGATTAGAGATCAATATTGATCAAACAGAAGGAAATGCCAAGACAAATATCAAAGGTATGCAAATAACCAAAGATAATGAGCAGATAGCTACCTATGCAAAAATTAAATTTAATGGTCCCAATGGATTCCTTGACCAGTTAAATAAATCATTAGCGAAAGATAGATCTCATTCTGTTTTTGAAGGAATAATAATTGTTCCTCAAATAGCCCAAAAAACTGATGCTTCCCAACTTAGTAGAAACTTACTTTTATCAAATCATGCAAAAATAGATACCAAACCGCAATTAGAAATTATTGCAGACGATGTAAAGTGTATGCATGGTGCGACTATCTCTCAACTAAACGAAAATGAACTTTTTTATATGAGATCGAGAGGTCTCACGTTAGAAGAAGCAAGTCAACTACAATTAAGATCTTATTACCAAGATGTAATCTCATTTTTACCAATTACAAAAGAAAGATGGGATTTACTTTCTTTACTTTTAAATAATCAATAATGAATCAAATACAGAATTTAAAATTATTTAATAGTGAAGATTTTCCTCTATTAAATAAAAATATTGATGGTCATGAAAAAATAATCTATTTAGATCATGCTGCGACTACTCAAAAACCAATACAAGTTCTAGATAAATTGAAAGAATACTATACCAACTTTAATGCAAATGTTCATAGAGGAGCACATCAATTAAGCGCAAAAGCTACAGAAGAATTTGAGAAAGCCAGAGATGATATTAAAGAATATATAAATGCATACTCTAATAAAGAAATTGTATTCACTAGAAATGCTACTGAAGCAATCAATATTGCTGCCAGATCATGGGGTGAATTTCACTTAAGTGAAGATGATGAGATTTTATTAACTATTATGGAGCATCATAGCAATATTGTTCCATGGCAATTAATAGCTGCAAAAAATAAATGTAAAATTAAATATATTGGTATTAAGCCTGATGGCACTCTAAATTTAGAAGACTGTAAATCTAAAATAAATAATAAAACAAAATTAGTAAGCTTAGTTCACATAAGTAATACTTTAGGTTGCTGTAATCCTATTAATGAAATAACAAAATTAGCTAAAGAATATGGTTCTTTAGTTCTCTTAGATGCTTGCCAAAGCCTAGCTCATATTAAAGTAAATATTCAAGAATTAAATATTGATTTTCTTGCAGGCTCAGGTCACAAATTATGTGGGCCTACTGGTATTGGCTTTTTATGGGCAAGAGAGGAAATCCTTAATGAAATGCCTCCATTTTTTGGAGGTGGAGAAATGATTGAAGACGTTTTTGAAGAGAGCAGTACTTGGGCAGAACTTCCACACAAATTTGAAGCAGGTACCCCTGCAATTGCGGAAGCTATTGGTTTGGCTGAAGCTATTAATTATATTAAAAAGATAGGTTTAGAGAACATAAATAATTATGAAAAAATAATTACGCAATATCTATTCCATGAACTCAATCAAATTAAAGACTTACATATTATTGGTCCAACTCCAACTAATGATAAAAATCGAGCATCTCTAGCAGCATTTTATGTAAATGGTATTCATTCAAATGATATTGCTGAAATTCTTGATTCAAAAGGGATCTGCATAAGGAGCGGTCATCATTGCTGTCAGCCTTTACATAGAAGTCTAGGAGTCAAATCTACAGCAAGAGTAAGTATGAACTTTACAACCACAAAAAAAGATATAGATATATTTGTCGAAAAACTAAAAGAAACTATAGCTTTCTTAAGTTTTAATTCTTAAAAAAATACTTTATTTAAAAACAATTCAGACACACTTAAATAATTTAACTTATTGTTTATGTTTCTAAAACCATGGCCCTCTTCTTCATAAAGATGAATTTCTGAATTCATTTGATTAATCAATCTTCTCTTATGAAATGCAAGAGAAATTCTATAATCAATCACTCGATCTTTCTTTCCATGAAAAAGTAATAATGGTTGAGAAATTTGATCTATTTTATTGATTGGAGATCTTTCAAAATATTTTTCTTTATTTTTATTAAAATTACCTACTAATGAATTTAAATAATTCTTCTCAAATCTGTGGGTATTAAAATGCATTTCATTTAAATCAAGCACAGGATATTTACAAATTGCAGCTTTAAAAGGTGTATGTCCACATAGTGCATTTAATGCAGTAAAACCTCCTGCACTATTACCTAAAATAACTATTTTAGATATATCAATGAATTCTTTTTTTATTAAAGTCCATACTAAAGCTTTACAATCTTCAGAATCAGCAATCCCCCAATTGCTATTTAAGCGTTCCCTATATTCTTTACCAAAACCAGAAGAGCCACTATAGTTAATTTCTGCAACAAACCATCCTCTTGATGTCCAAAACTGTACCTCTGGATTTAGAGCTCCATTAAAATAACTTGTTGGACCACTATGAGCTTTAACCAAAAGAGGTGATTTTTTAGAATTCATAAATTTACTTTTATAAATCCATGCATGCGTATTTCTGCCTTTAAATCCTTTAAACCAGAATGTATCAGCTTGTGAAATTCGATCTGATATTTTGATTATTTCTTTTTTGATTGGGAATTCATAAATATCATTTATTTCTAATTCGATTAACTGCTCTTCAGATATATTGCTAGAAGCTTTAAACACTAATTTATTAGCAGATACATACAAATCGCTTATATTAGTAAAAGGCAAATCTATTTTCATCTCAAAAGTAAGATTTTTATAATATTCCAATACGCATTTATCTTTATATCTTGCTACGCAGAAAAAGTTTTCTTTACATCCTGACAATAATGAAATTCCTGAGACCCATTGTGGCAATCCATACTCATAAAATTTTTTACATATTTTTTTATTTATATTAATATTATCTAATTGATTTATTTCAAAAAAGATTAAATTCCACCAACCTGAACTATCTTCTGAACATACTAAGATGTTTTTGCTAAGCCAATAAGGCTGGAAAAAAGAGATCAAATCAGAATTACTTATTATAGATTTATCCAGTTTTTTGATTGTTTTAATTTCTCCGTCATTAGCTACATTTGCAAAATAAAGATTATTATTTTCCCATGGCATATAAGGGCTATCCCACTCTATCCAAGAAAGAATATTACCATTCAAATTTGAAGACAATGATCCTGCAAAGTTTTTAAATTTTTTAAGAATATTTAGATCTTGTTTTGTATGGTTAATATTTACAGAATATAAATAGTCATTATTGTTAATTTCTAATATTCCAACCAAAAGTTCTTTATGCATTAATTCAAAATTGGCATCAAAGTTTCCATCTAAAGGTTTAGATATTTGTCTTGGGTCTTCATTTTTTATCAAGTAAGGAAATTGATAAATTTTATTTTTTAACTTATTAATTTGCAATTTTTGAGCCCAAATAGATCCAGATATTTGATCTATCCAGAACAAATACAAATAATCACTAAACTGAATACATTTATATGATTTTCCTCCATACCCATGAAATTTACTATTAATATAAAAACTATTTCCAGTTAAGTTTTGTGATTTTAATTTAGTCTGTTTTATTGGTCTAACAAATATTGCATTTTTATTTTCCCCAGAAATTTTTAAGCTCTGTTTCCAAAATATAAAATCTCCAACAATTGAAATTTCATTAAATTTATTTTTATGTTTATAAATATCTTCTATTTTTAATGCTATGTAATTATTCATTTAATTTAATGCAACTATATTATCAAATAAATGATATTATTTTATAGTTTAACTATCCCTTTTATTTGTAAAGAATATAGTGGCAAATCATTTTTCACAATTAGCAAAAGATTCAAGAAATAATTTTTCTGAAACTAAAGTTGAAAAAGAACCATTAGATAATCCTCCACTAGAAATTTATAAGCTGGGAAGCAGCACACTAAGAACTAATGCAAAAAGAATTAGTAAAGTGAATCAAGATACAAGAAAATTAGCGAAAGAAATGCTTCAAAGCATGTATTCAGCCAAAGGTATTGGGCTCGCTGCACCTCAAGTTGGCATTAGTAAAGAGTTACTTGTGATAGATATAAATTTTGAAGATTCAGCAGCAGAACCACTTATTCTTATAAACCCTGAAATTACTGCTTTTGGATCAACATTAAATTCTTACGAGGAGGGTTGCTTAAGTATTCCAGGAATCTATTTAAATGTAGTAAGGCCATCAACCATAAAATTGAAATTTCGCGATGAGATGGGTAGGCCTAGGAAAATGAATGCCGACGGATTACTGGCAAGATGCATCCAACATGAAGTTGATCATTTAAGAGGAGTGCTTTTCGTAGATAGAGTAAGCTCGAAAGAAGACTTACAAAAAGAACTAAAAAAAGAGGGGTATAATATTAAAGATGTACAACCAATAAATTAATAATTAAAAACTGATTTTCTTATCATGACCAATAAAACAATTTTTACAAAAATCATCAATGGAGAAGTCCCATGTGACAAGTTGTTTGAAGATAATAAATGCATAGCTTTTAATGATATAGCTCCGCAAGCTCCGATACATTATCTTGTTATTCCAAAGAAACCAATCATAAGTTTATTAAATGCTACAGATGAAGAAAAAAGTTTATTAGGACATTTGCTTTTGGTTGGGAAAAAAATAGCAATTAATAAAAATATAGATTCCTGGAGAACTGTTATCAATACTGGAGAAGAATCAGGACAAACTATTTTTCACTTACATTTGCACTTTCTCTCAGGCAAAAAGATGAGGTGGCCTCCTGGTTAAACTCTCAAAAAATAAAAATGTGAGCTATAAGTAAATAAACAAATCAAGATATGAACACACCAAATTCATTACCTAAAAAAAATAAAAACTTTATAAATCCCATTTTAAATAATTGGGAAAATTTAGATGATTCACAAAAAACTGTTTTGACAAAAGTATGGAAAATAATCACATACAAATGGCAGCTTCAGATTTTATTTAATTTACCTTTTTTGCTTTGGTGGGTTTTAGACTATACATTTATTTCAATTCATAATTTTGACTCTAAGTTAATAAGTTATTTAAATCTTCCAGATTGGGCTGTTTCAATGATTGGATTTGGACAAACTATCAGTTCTTAGACTTATAATTAATTCATAATGAGAAAAAAATATAAATGGATTCAACTTTACAAAATAAATCAAAACTAATTAATCAGATACGAAAGCTAAGAAAACTTGCTCAGCCATTTTTTCTTCCAATCGACCAAAGCAATGGATATCAATTCATTTGGCTATTACTATCACTATTATTTTGCGTAGGAGGAATTGTACTTGTAGGTTTAACAGGTTTAATTAGTTTCCTAGAAAGCATACAGCCAACTTTATTAGAAAAATACTTTGGTGGAGTTGTTGAAACTATTAATACTATTTGGTCAAGTTGGTGGGGGTTATTATTTTCTGGTTTATTTCTTATTGGCTCAGCAAGTTTCTTTAGTTTCAGGTTACAGTTAAAACACAGAAGATGGTTGCATTGGTTATTCCTGGGAGTAATTGTCTTAATGCTACTAGCGGTCAACGGTATAAATGCAGGAATAGGTTTCATAGCAAGAGATTTAACAAATGCACTAGTTGAGAAACAAGAGGCTGGATTTTATAGGATTCTTGGAATATATGCTTGTTGTTTTATTGTCGCTCTTCCTATCAGGGTATCACAAATATTCTTCACTTATAAATTAGGAATAATTTGGAGAGAATGGCTTTCAAAAAGCCTGGTCAAAGATTACATGACTAACAAAGCTTATTATCAATTAAATCCAAATGATGAAGAGGAAACAGACGTAGATAATCCTGATCAGAGAATTACCGATGACACAAGAGCCTTTACAGGTCAAAGCTTAACTTTTACTTTAGGGGTATTTGATGCATTATTAACATTTGGGCTGAATATTCTAATTTTATGGAGTATTAGCAAAACTTTAACTTTTTCACTCTTTGGATATGCAACTTTTGCGACAATTATCTTATTAGTAGCTGGAAAGAATCTGGTTAAAATAGATTTTGACCAACTTCGCTATGAAGCTGATTTTAGATATGGCCTGGTACACATAAGAGACAATGCTGAATCTATTGCTTTTTATTCAGGAGAAAATCCAGAAAGGAATGAAACTGAAAGGCGATTAGGTGAAGTGGTAAGAAATTTTAATCTATTAATTATTTGGAGAGTAATTATTGATGTAATGAGAAGGTCAATTAACTATGCAGGTAATTTCTTTCCATATTTAATAATGGCAATTCCATATTTCCGAGGAGATATTGATTATGGTCGCTTTATACAAGCAAGCTTTGCATTTAGCATGGTTGAAGGATCATTATTTTTCATTGTTAATCAAATTGAGGAATTAGCTAAATTTACTGCTGGGATTGGGAGACTCGAAGGATTCCAATCTAAAGTTGAATCTATAAGTCAAGAACAACCCATAGACAATAGAAAAATTATCTCAAATTATTCTTCAATTCTTATTAAAAATGCAAACTTAACTCCCCCAGGATCTGAAAAGATTATCATCAAAGATCTTAATTTAAGTATTGATCATAATGAGTCATTATTAGTTGTTGGTCCATCTGGATGTGGAAAAACATCCTTATTGAGGATGATTAGTGGCTTATGGGAACCTGAAAGTGGAATGATTCAAAAGCCAAAGACTGGAGATTTACTTTTTATTCCTCAAAAACCCTATATGCTCCTAGGATCACTTAGAGAACAATTATGCTATCCAACAGAAGTAGAAAAGTTTAGTGATGAGCACTTAATAGCAGTATTAAATGAAGTTAATTTAAATTCGTTAGTTAAACGTTATCCAAACCTAGACATCAAACAAGACTGGCCGAGGATATTATCACTAGGAGAGCAACAAAGACTCGCTTTTGCTAGATTATTATTGAATTCACCCCAATTCGCTGTTCTTGATGAAGCTACTAGTGCTTTAGATATTGATACAGAAAAACGATTATATAATTTATTACAAACTCGAGAATTATCTTTAATCAGTGTTGGACATAGGCCAAGTTTAAAAGAATTCCATCAAAATGTTCTGGAATTAAATGGTGAAGGAGAATGGAAATTATTAACAGCTAAAAACTATAATTTTAATAATTAGCTTTATATTATGCATATCAACGAAAGTACAAATTCCGAAGAAAAAAATGATTCCCAAGAGATAGAAGTGTCAAATTTTAAAAAAGAAAATGAGTCAATAAAAGCAAGTGATTCAAATCTAAATTATGAAGAATATAAATTTGGTTGGAACAAATATGCCGAAATTACAAATGGAAGATTTGCAATGATAGGATTTTTTGCAATTATATTAATTGAATTCCTTAGTAAAACATCTTTTCTTAACTGGTCTGGAATTATTAATTAATCATCAAATCTTGAACTATTGTCTCTTGGTTTGTTTTCTTTTGAACCTACATTATATCTTCCGCCTCGATTTTTAATTGTTGACTTAGTATTAGTAGCTGATCTCCTAGACTGCCTAACTTTCTTGCTTTGATCATCTTTGGATATGAAAGATGCATCTTCTACTTTATCTTTTAAAGTCTGAGTTCTTACATTAGTTCTTGATCTTTGTGTCTTTGGAATTGATCCTGCAGAATCATTAATCCTAGCTTCATTTTCTGATCTAGTTTTCTTTTGGTTAGGTAAAGGTCTCGATCCTCTTTTAATCTCATTCCTCAGAATTCTTCTCTCACCAAAATTATTTCTTCTTGATTCAAGCTCCTTATCAACTTCAAAACGATTTCTTCGTGTTGACTCATTATCTATAAAATCATTTGAACCTCTAACAGAGGAACGTCTTCTACTTACTGCAGACTCAGGAATAGCCCTAGATATTCTCCTCGCACCAAACCTTTCTTCTTCATATTCTTCTAAATCCGATTCACGAGATTTAAATCTTCTAGAAGGTATCTCATCTTCCTGGAATTGATCATATTCTTCATCCCATCTACTTCTAGGCGAATTTCTTGGATAACTTGGGATCTGGTCATCTTCAAAAAAAGAAGACCTTCGCGCTTGATCTGTAGCTATTCCTCGTAATCTAACACTCTCATAAGCGAAAAATACAGTAGTGCCTGCTAGAAGAAATTGACCAAATTGTAAAATTGGATCTAGCCTCCAGCCTTGAAAGAAAAGGATTCCACCACACAAAAGACCTATGGCTGCAAAAAATACATCATAATCACGAGCTAATGCAGGTTTAAAAGATCTTAAAAAATAAAGCCCGCCCCCACATACAGCAAGGACTATACCTACAATACTTGCCCAATTAAGACTAGCATTGACCACAATTTTTCTCCAAAGATATAAACATAAGGTTTATAAGCCTTATATCTATAGTTTACGTAATATTTTTATAAAAACTAGCGTCTTTTGCCAGCTCTCTCTGCATCAAGCTTATCATTCTGACTAACAGCAATCAAAAAGGCAGAGGCAGGAGCAACTATCAAGAGTGCTGCAGCAATAAAACTAGCAATCATATTAAATGCAGAACCGTTAGCCACCTCAGGTGAAAGAGCAGCTGATAAAAATATTTGAAATAATTGTGGCACTTTTATTTAAAATTAAATTCTGAATTTATGATACGAATTAAATGATTACTTATGGGATATTTATTAAGATGAATTAAACAATTGTTATTTCATTGCTTGTTAATTACCTACCAATTATCGATTTTTCATTGGGTTTATTCTTGTCATTTTTAACTTTAATCTTTCTTATCAGATTAATTTTGACATGGTATCCCAAAATAAACATTAATAAAGGTTTCTGGTTAATAGTTTCAATTCCATCGAGTCCAATACTAAATTTAACGAGAAAAATAGTACCTCCTATTGGTGGAGTTGATATCACACCAGTTATATGGATTGGATTAATAAGTTTCTTAAGAGAAATACTTGTTGGACAACAAGGATTACTCAAATTAGCATTTGAAACTTATTCCTAATATTTTTCATGTTTACTAATAATTAGGCAATAATTCTTCTTCAACATACTTGGTATGAATCTTGCCCTCTTTAAACTTGCTTTTATCAAGAAGACTTAAATGAAAATTAATAGTAGTTGGAATTCCTGTTACTGCGCATTCATTCAAAGCCCTATTCATCCTTTTTATCGCAGTATTTCTATCTTTGCCCCAGACTATTAATTTACCAATTAAAGAGTCATAAAAAGGAGGAATTTCATACCCTGTATAAACATGACTATCAACTCTAACTCCAGGACCTCCAGGGGGCAACCAACCTGTTATTCTTCCTGGGGATGGACGGAAATTATGAGAGGGATCCTCTGCATTTATCCTACATTCAATAGCATGTCCATTTAACTTAATTTCGCCTTGAAGAAAATCCAAGTCATTCCCTGATGCTATTTTTATTTGCTCGGCGATAAGGTCTACCCCTGTTACCATTTCAGTCACTGGATGTTCTACCTGAATACGTGTATTCATTTCCATAAAATAAAAGTTCTCATCTTCATCTACTAAAAACTCAACTGTTCCAGCTCCTTCATAGTTGATACTTTTTGCTGCAGCGATAGCAGCATCACCCATTTTTTCTCGTAAAATTGGATTAATTGCAGGACTGGGTGACTCTTCCAACAATTTTTGATGTCGTCTCTGTACAGAACAGTCTCTTTCACCTAAATGAATAACATTACCTGATCTATCTGCAAGTATTTGAATCTCTACATGTCTAGGCTTTTTAATAAATTTCTCCATATATAATCCATCATTACCAAATGCTGCTTCAGCTTCTCCTTGTGCAGCTTTGAACATTTTCTCTAGCGTATCTTTGCTCTCTACCAATCTCATACCTCTTCCACCTCCTCCTGCAGTAGCTTTAATAATAACTGGATAACCTATCCCTTCAGCTAAATCAAAAGCCTCGTCAACATCGACTAATAATCCTTTACTCCCTGGCACAGTTGGTACTCCAACTCTTTCCATAGTTTCCTTAGCAGTTGACTTATCTCCCATTAACCTTATTGAATTTGGAGAAGGACCAATAAATACAATTCCATGATCATTACACATCTCAGCAAACTTATCATTTTCTGCAAGGAAGCCATATCCAGGATGAATAGCATCAACCCCTCTAGAAGTTGCAGCAGCGAGAATATTAGGAATATTTAAGTAACTTTTATTACTTAATGAATCACCAACACAAACTGCCTCATCAGCCAATTGAACATGTAAAGCATTTTTGTCTACAGTACTAAAAACTGCTACTGTAGCTATTCCGAGTTCTCTACAACTTCTGATGATACGTAAAGCTATTTCTCCACGATTGGCAATTAAAACTTTTTCAACCATTACAAAAAATAAATTTAAATGTGATACTTTTTAAAGTACGTAATAAATTTTCGAATTTAATTAGGTATTGAATAACAATACAACCAAAAACGTTTATCTGGTTAATTATTTTTTGATACTTTGGAGAAAAAGTCATAAAATTCTTATTTTTCAATATGGCAATCTTTATAAATGCAATACGTCCTGTAGAATAAAGTTGGCTTTAATAGAACAAAGAATTAAAGCTATATAAGCGGATGTGGCGGAATTGGTAGACGCGCACGTCTAAGGAGCGTGTGGCCTAGGCCTTGCGAGTTCAAGTCTCGCCGTCCGCATGTAATTTATTTTTTATGTAAACTGCAATGAAAAAAAAATCTTTTGCAGTTGTAATAATATCAAACGGTCCAGGTGAATTAACCACTTGGGTTAAGCCTGTGATTAATCAATTAAAAAAGCTTATAAATTCATCAAATTCAAATTACAATATAAGTCTTAGATTATCATTAGTCCCTTGCCCAAATGCTACAGGTAGAGAATTACAGGTTGCTAACAATTGGGATGAATTTGATTTAATAACTGCTGCTGCTAGCTTTTGGAAATTATTGTTAAAACCATCAAAATTCTCTAATTGGCCTAAAAAAGGAATAGTAGTATTCCTTGGTGGAGATCAATTTTGGAGTGTTTTATTAGCAAAAAGATTAGGATATAAGTCAATTACATATGCTGAATGGATCGCAAGATGGCCAAGATGGAACAACTATATAGTAGCAATGAATAATCAAGTGAAAGAAAAATTATCCAGAAAACATCAATCAAAATGCTTTGTTATTGGTGATTTGATGGCTGATATTAAAAACCATAGTAGTTCTTCGATAAGACTTAGAGATCAAAAATGGTTAGCAATATTACCAGGTTCAAAAAAAACAAAATTATCAATTGGTATACCTTATTTTCTTCAAATGGCAGACTGCATATCGAAAGAAGATTCAAATTTAAAAATTCTTATACCTATTGCTCCAACAACAAATCTAGATGATTATCTCTACTTTCAAAGTCATAAAAATCCAATTACAAAGTTCTATTCATCTGGGATTAAAACTATTAGAAAAATAGATAACTCAGCTTTTGATTACATTATTGAAACAAATAAAAAAACAAAAATTTATATAATTTCTACTCATCCAAACTATGAGATTTTAAGCCAATGTAGACTTGCTGTAACTACAGTAGGAGCTAATACTGCAGAATTAGCTTCTATTAACTTGCCAATGATTGTTGTACTTCCTACTCAACATTTAGGATATATGAAAGCCTGGGACGGAATAATTGGGATTTTTGCAAAAGTATCATTTATAAACAGACTAATAATCTCATTATTAAAGACTTGGTATTTAAAAAATAAAAAATATTTTGCTTGGCCAAATATCAAAGCGAAAAAAATTATAGTACCTGAGAGAATTGGTAATTTTTCACCAGAAGAAATTGCTAAAGAAGTTTTAATATTACTTAATGATGAACAAGCTCTTAAAGATCAAAGAAATAATTTGTCTAAACAAAGAGGAAAAGAGGGTGCTGCAAAAAAATTAGCAGAAATTATATTTCGAACAGTAATTCTTAAATAGAATTACCACGGATCTTCAATTTCAGGAGAGTTTAAATCTTTATTATTTGAAGAAAGATTAGCAGTGTTGATTGGCTCAATATCAAGTGTTTCCTCTGATCTTTCTATTGGTCTTTTAGAAGCGATTTTTTTTGATCTGCTAATTTTTGACGTCTTTTCATCATTTTGAACTTGAATATTCTTTTTATTTTTTTCAGAGATATCTGTTTCATCAAAATATTTTTCATTCATATAAAGTTGCTTTTTAGTTTGTATTTGATTTTGAGAATTCTCCAATTCCACATATTCAAGCTTATCCTCAAACTCTTCTTCTTCTTCTTCTTCTTCGTTGAACACTTCTTCTTCCTTCGCTTCTTGAAGTAAATAATTTTCTTGAACTGATTCTGAACCTGACAAAAGTTGATTCTCAACTGGAACTAAATTGGCCGAATATCTACTTGCTTCTCTATCTTCCCAAGATGAACCTCCTACTCCAAGCTTCTCCAGAAGACCACTACTCAATTGATTCAATTTTTCTTCTGCTCCTTCATAGACAATTATTCTATCTGTCCCACTACTTACTATTTCATCTACAGGAATTTCCCAAGTACTTAAAACTCCCTCACCTAAAAGGGGGACTCCTATCGCACCTGTCACTAAAGAGATTAATTCTCCCGTTTCAATATCAAATGAGAATCCAAGAACTCTTCCTAATAATTGACCTGATTCTGTTATTACCTGACAATTAATAACCTTTCCATATCTTTCAGGAGAAAAGTTTTCACTCAAAGAATCTAGAGAATCAACCAGAATAACATCTCCTACCTGCTTAATACTTTCTAAAGGCATCCACCTTGGTAAACCCGGTAAAAACCTTGTAAGAGGATTATCTCTTAAGCCAAGAGCTACAACTTGTCTCCTGTCTATATCAACAACAACTTCACCAACCACACCCAGTCTTCTCCCTGTATCAGTTGTAATAACCTGAGTCCCCATTAATTCAGACCTAAGCCATAACCGGTCGCTAGGAACTGATCTTAAAGGATCATTATTAGTGGAGGCTTTAGACAAACTCATAAAATACTTTTAAACATTCTGACGTAAATTTTTAAAATGTGAGATAAAGATCATGCTGCATTTGGCAATCCAATAACTTGAGTGTGAGCTCCTCTGGCTTGGGCAACCCCAATAGTTCGAGAAGATGCACTTATCATAGGACGTCTATGGCTTACCACTATAAATTGAGCATTTGAAGACTGACTAACAATTAATTTTGACAAACGTTCAACATTTACTCCATCTAAAAAACTATCTACTTCATCCAAAGCGTAAAAAGGAGAGGGTTTATATTTTTGCAGCGCAAATAAAAAACTCAAAGCAGTTAAAGACTTTTCGCCACCGGACATAGATGCTAATCTTTTAACATTTTTGCCTTTAGGATGCGCTACTAAAGTTAAGCCACCTTCCAAAGGTGAGGTTTTATTTTCAAGTTGCAAATATCCATCTCCATCTGAGAGAACTGCAAATATATCTCGAAAATGTTTATCAACTTCCGAGAAAGCTTCCATAAATGCATCCTGTCGCATTGTAGAAACTGTCTCTATTCTTAATAATAATTCAGATCTTTCTTTAGCTAAAACTGTTAATCTTTCAATTAAACCATTTAATCTCTCGTTTAAATCTTCTAATTCATCTAAAGCAAGCATATTAACAGGCTCTAAACTTTCTAATTTTGTATTAATAGAAATTATTTCTGATTGAAAATAGTCAAGATTCTTTCCTTCGTGAATACCAAAAGTAGGGAGAGGATTTGGCAATTCTTTTTCAAACTCATGTAATTTTATATTCTCACTTCTTTTTTCCTCCTGAAGAGTTTGAACATCTCTTTCCAAATAATCAAGTTTTAGCAATACTTCATTTTGATCTTGTCTCTTATTAGATATTTTTGAATTTAACTCATCTCTTTTCCTTCTTAATATTCCAAGATCTTCTTCAAGAAGTTTTTTTTGCTTTTCAAGATTAAAAAGTTCTTTTTTAAATTGATCTCTTTTTAATGTCCAATCCTTGTGGGAATTAGCAAGTTCTTTAATCGACTGTTCTAAGTTTTTTTCTTCAATAAGAATTAATTTATGATTATTTTTTATCCGTTCATGACTTAAAGCAATTTCATTTTTCTGATCTATTAAAACATCTCTTTTATGAATTAAATTTTCAAGCTTTAGAGTAACATCTTCAAAATCACTATTGATTTTTATTAAAGATGATTTTTGATTATTTTCATGATGTTTTTTTAGAGAAATATACAAAGCATCTAATTTATGCTGCATAGGTGTACATTCATTATTTATATCATCCAATTTTTTAAGTAAATTTTGATTGGTAATATCTAGCTTTTTTAGTCTGGCAGTACTTAATTTGATTTTTTCAGTAACAATACCTATTGAATTCTTATGAATATCTACCTCTTTATTAATCGCTACCAAATTATCATTGATTTGTCTTTGTTTTTGCAATAAATTTTTTAAGTTAGTATTTTTTTCAAGTAAATCACTATTTGATTTAGTTAAAGCCTCATTTATATTAGTTAATCTTTTCTTGATTGGACTAATCTCATCAATATCATTGTTTGATCCAAATTTATAAGCCAAATCTCTTTTTATTCTACTACCGCCAGTAATTGCTCCACTAACTTCCAACAATTCGCCACTCAAAGTAACAGCTCTAGTTTTTGAATTTATTACTTTTGCAGACTCCAAATCATTAAATACTTTTGTTTCTCCAAATACGTAATGAAATACATCATTATAAACACTATCAAAAGCTATTAAATTAATTGCTTTATCGATAAAACCTTCTCTACTAGTATTTTCATACCTTAGGGTAGAAGATTTATTCATACTTTTTTTTATTCTATTTAGTGGCAGGAAAGTCAATCTACCGGCTTTCTTCTTTTTTAGAATCTCAATAGCTTTAGACGCGACATTATCATTATCAACCACTATTTGCCCCAGTCTATTGCCTGCTGCTATTTCTAGTGCATATCTATACTTTTCTTGAACATCCCCAAGTTGTCCAACATATCCATGTATACCTTCTAATCCTGCTTCCAACAAAATTCTCAATGCATATGAACCTCTTGATTCATTAAGTGCTTCTCTTCTACTTTCAAATCGAGATAAGTCTTTTTCCAGCTTTAACCTTTCATTACTTAGCCTACTTTTTGTTTTTTCTAGTAAATCTATATCAGCAGTGAAATCTTTAATTTCTTGTTTTATGAAATTAAATCTATTTTTTTTATCTTCAATATTGAGTATTTTTTCATCATCTGATTCTAAGATCTTCTCCCTTTCTTTTTCTAGAAATATTAACTGAGTTTTAATTTCATCTCTTTGAATATTATTTTGCATAATTTCTTCTTCAACATTTCTTTTATAATTATTAATTGGATCAATTATTTGCTTAAGTTTTTCAACTTCACTATTAATTTTTATAGTTTGCTTAGAAAACTCACCAGATTCGCCTGCAGCTTTAGAAAGTTTATCTCTGGAGATCTTATGAGTATTTGTTAATTCAGCAATTTCCGTCTGTAATATTGAAAGAGATTTATCGTCAAATTTACTTAGCTTATTTGCCTCTAAATCTAAATCTTTTTTGGATTTTTCAATATTATTTCTATTTTCTTGCAATCTAATTCCTTCATTCTTATTTACAGAAAATAATCTTTCTAATTCTCTTAAACTTGTATTTATACTTCCAATATCTGAATTCACTTTAATAAGTTCATCCTCACCCTTATCTTTTAACTCTGCAGCCATTATCTTCAGAGCATTTTGCATAATAACTAGTTCTTTTTGAAATAATTGATTTTGTTTGTTAAGTTCATTTTTTTCCCTTTCAAACTCTTGGCTTTTCAGATCAATCTTTTTTAATCTTTCAATTTGTTCTCTATATAAAACTACTTTTTCTAACTCTTTGAAGATATTCAAATCTTCTTTTAATTTACGATATTTTTTTGCTTTCTCGCATTCTTTTTCTAATTTTAACTTATTAGTTTGCAATTCATTTTGGAGTATTTCACATCTTTCTTGCCGCTCATATACATCATTTAATTTAGTATGAGTCTGTTCAATTCTGCTATCAAATAATGCAACCCCAGCTAATTCATCTATTAAAGTTCTTCTTTCCTTATTACTCATTGAGACTATCCGAGTAACATCTCCTTGCATAACAACATTACTACCCTCGGGATCAACCCTTATATCCCTTAAAAGCTTTTGGATCTGCTGCAATGTACAAGATTTTCCATCTGATGTATAAGTAGAGGCATAAGATCCTCCAGGCATTAATCTAAGTTTTCTAGAAACTATCCATTCTTTTTGTTCATGCTCAAAATATAATTGATTATCATCCAGCTCCAATTCTTTCAAATCATCTCTTGAAATCCAGTTTTCAATATTAAATCTTACAGAAACCGAAGTTTCAGAAGATTTACCTTCTTTAACTTTGGAATTATTAATGAGATCAGGTAATCTTTCTGCTCGCATACCTCTACTGCTTGCCAATCCCAAACAAAATAAAATGCCATCTAAAATATTGCTCTTCCCAGATCCATTAGGACCTGTAACCACAGTAAAACCTTCTTCAAGTGGAATACTTACATTCCCACCAAAAGATTTAAAATTTTCAAACTCGACCTGATTGATGTATACCAATCGGACGTCACAATAGCTAAATAAGATTAACTAATTTAAAAAAAATCTCAAGAGAAATATTAAAAATAATAGCAATTCTTAATCAATGATGTTCAAATAAATTACATAAATCATATTCCTTTTTCAAAAAACCCCTTAATAATTTGCCATTTAATTTTAAAATAAAATTATCTTCCGACAGGTTATTTTCTATTATTGAGTATTGGCCATAATCAATTCTCTGGACATATCCTCTATCCCTAGAAAGCAATTGAGATTCTCTATTCAACCAAACTAATCTATGATTTGGTTGTTTTATTATTTTTACAAGAGAGCCATTCAATTTTGGTATTTCATATATTTTCCAGGTCAAACAATCTGATACAGTTTCTATCAAGAAATCAAAATGAACCTCAGATAATGAGGGATTACTTACTTTATGCTCTAATAATACCCACCTTTTCATTTTAGAGCGAAAATATTCTTATTTGAATTATGGTAATTTCAATATTATTTTAATTGCTTGAATCAGGAACAAATCTCAAAGCAATTAAAATTAGACTACCAGCTCCTGCAATAGCAGCAGCTACTAGACCAAAGTCCGTTGGGATCGTACGTGAAGCAAAAACAAATGTGGCAATTGTCATATCCATAGTTAGATTAGTAATTTAATAAAATCAGCAATAGCTTAACAAAACCTTATTACACAAAGAAATAAGATGATTGAAATGTAAATAAACTTTTATATGTTTAAAGTTTTTTTTAATACTAAAACCCTAAGCAAGGGTTACATATTTATAAATTTGGGATTAATCTAAGGATAAATAAAGGCGGATTAATGGAAACTTTTCATCCTCCCAAAGATACTCAAGCATGCGATAATAATAATGTACTTCGTGAGAAAGAAGGCATTTCCGAAAAATGGCTGCGAGAAAAATTAGATAATTTAATTCCATTAATACAAGAAAAATGGCCTAATTTAGCTTCACAAACAATTAAAGCAACAAAAGGTAGTATTGATGAGTTAGTGAATGTTATAGAAAAAAATACAGGTAATTCTAATCTTGGGATAAAAAAACAATTATTTGAAATTATTGATTCAATACAAGCAAATAATTGGGAAATTACTGAACAAATTGAACCAATTGAGACTCAATTAGAAGAATTACTTGACGAGTTAAATCAAACTTTAAGACCAAAGATTGAAAGTCCCATAAGACAGAAACCAATTCTATCGATAGCTATAGCTGCGGGCATAGGACTAATAATTGGCAGTTTAATTAATACAGGCAGGAAATAAACTAATGGACAAACAAAAGACTAAAAATTTTGCTAACACAGCTTCAAGATTATCAGCGATAGCAAGCTCTGTTATGGATTTGCATGTAAGAATAGCTTTGCAAGAAGTAGATAGAGAAAAAAGGAGATTAATAAGCGGTGGTATTTTTATCGCAATTGGGGCGACGTTAATGCTCATGGTTTTAATAAGCTTACATATAATTTTATTTATAGTGATTGATCAATTTAACAACTGGAATATCGAATACAATTTAATTATTATATTAATATTAGATCTTTTCCTTGCTGGTTTATGCCTAAAACTAGGTGGGAAGCTGGCCAAAGGCCCATATTTACCTCAAACTTTAGAGGGTCTAGGTAAAACAACTAAAGCTGTTTTAGGCAAAAAATAATCCTACCTAATATCATATTTTATCCAACGACAATCAATTCCGCCATTACTTACAGGCACTTTAAGAGATGATTTCATTTTTAAATATCTTGTTAATTCTGGATTTCCACTAAGCAACCACAACTCCCAACCAGAAAACTTTTCTTTTACACAATTCCCAATTTTTGTATATAAATTAATTAATTCGTTTTGATCTTTAATCAGTTTTTTCCCGTAAGGTGGATTACATAAAATAATCCCCTTATTTGAATTAATTTTTATTTTAGAAAAATCAATATTATGTATTTCAATAAATTCTGACAATCCAGCTAACTTAATATTGCCTTTAGCCTGAATAAAAACATCATGATTAATTTCATAGCCATTTAGTTTGAATAATTTATTACCATTAGATGATTTTCTAACAAGATTTAATTTAATTCTTTCAAATAAATCCTTTTCAAAATCAAACCAATTTTCAAATAGATAATTTGATTTTAAAGGTAATGGCATTTTTAACGATTGAGATGCAGCCTCAATTAAAAAAGTCCCAGATCCACACATAAGATCAACCAATGGTATGTTACTATCCCACTGAGTAATTTGAATCAATCCGGCGGCTAGATTTTCTTTTAATGGTGCATTCCCAACAGCAGGCCTATATCCCCTTTTATGTAAGCTTTCTGAAGTGCTTTGGAGGCTTAAGATTGCTTTACCATCATTGAGATGAAGATGGATGATTAAAAAAGGATTTTCGATAGAGATACTTGACCTTTTGCCTAAAACAGAATTTTGCAAATCCACTATAGAATTTTTAACTTGCAGAGCACTATAGTGAGAATGATTTAGTGATGCATTCTTACCCGTAACATGAACACAAAAACTTTTATTTGAAGGTAACCATTTAAGCCAATCAAAAGAAGATTGAACCCCTCTATACAAGTTATCTTTATTAGAACAATTAAAACAAGCTATTTCTCTATAAAATCTAAAGGCAATTCTTGAGTAAAAATGAATTTTATAGAATGATTCATAATCACACTGAAAGGAAACAGATCTCTTTCTTCTTTTTATATTTTCGCCACCTAAATTAATAATCTCTTTAGCTAAATAATTCTCTAAGCCTTCGGGAGATGATGCAACAATATTCATTAAGTTTTAATTTATTCTTTGTGAAAATAGCAAAATAACTATCCATTATTAATTTTGCCTGTCAGAATATAAATGTCCATTAGGACTAGGTGATCTCAACCGATGTTTCGGACAGCGGTTCGATTCCGCTCAGCTCCACTCTTATGGGGTTGCAATGGTTTCGACGGGGCATAAGGAAGGTGACTGAAGCCTGCTCGGCTAGGGCAAAAACACAAATGCTAACAAAATCGTTAGTTTCTCCCGCCAAACTGCACCAGTTGCAGCTT
>CETH01007729.1_pt1 | contig 49151 bp, 39 predicted proteins | sample 361461 | NCBI WGS metagenome assembly CETH01 (sample SAMEA2622695, study PRJEB7988) | marine metagenome | isolation source: saline water (ENVO:00002010), including | reverse complement strand
GAAACGCCCAACATTCTCGTATATTTATTCTTTTTATTAATTTTTTTATACCCTTGTAAGCATTGTGATTTATGAGATTATCTAAAATAACTCGCTTTTTATAAAATGCGGCCATTCCGCACGCACTCCCGTTTTTGTCTATAGGCACCTCTTGTAATAGTTTTTTATACTCTAGATCGATTATCTTGGAACTTGCTAAATGTGATAATATAGGCTCTTTTTTTGAGATCGTTAGAATATAAGGGACACTATTTGAACATATATGTGTTATTAATGATAATATCTGGTTTAAAGCCTTGTCTTTATCGTATGTTTCTAAGTATTTTTGTAGAATTTCTGAGATCTTTTTATGTTTATTTATAGACATTTCTTATTTTTCACTTTGTTATTTATATACTCTTATTCTCTATAAACTGTACTAACTATATCTTACCTCGTCATTTTTGTAAAAACTGATTTAAATAGTTGAGTTAAATAGTTTTACGGATTCTGCTAGTCTATGGTTTAAAAATGATACTGTTTCGTTAATATGGGTCTTTTTTTCTTCATGTAATGTATCTAATGCGCCATGAATACTTTCAAAGGGTGCATAAAATTCTTCTACAGAATACGATCGAATGGTTTCAAAAATATCTAATGAATAGCGGGGCCAATCAACAACTATCATCGATTTCTTTACTAGGCCGCCTTCTAATAAACTACCAAAAATGGGAACATCCCATCTTGTCATTAAGGATTTACCTAATGTTGTAAATAACTCATCATTTTTTGTAAACAATCTTGCTTCCTCTAAATTTTGTTCTATAACTTTGTCACATACTAACGCATTAAACTGAATTTTCCCGGCTAACTGATCTGCCATTACATATGGCTTGCCACACATAATATCGCGTGTTTCATTCAAATAAAAATGCCCATATGTAAGATATCCTGTCGCAAAAATTGCCTTGCCTGTACATTCCGTTAAAAATTCTGTTGCAGCTGTTAGTATTGCGACACAATCTGCATTCGTATTGCCTATACTTGTTATAACAACTTTATCAACTAAAAAATTGACGATTAATCGACTTTTTAATTCTATTTTCTCAAATTTAATGGTAATGGTTTTTTTTAGTATCTGCTCCATTGATGCTTCACATTCACAAACAGTCGTAAAGGCTTCTTTTGTTTGTGTCATGATAATCTCTGAAAAATATTTTAAATGAAATACAGCTGTATATCGTAATGTATTGGTTATATGCTGTAATTCTTCTGAGATCTCTTGCCTTTCATATTTTATTAATTTCATTATATTTATATTATACGTAATCTTCTCATTTTTATTTAGGCTTTAAGTTAATTAAATTAATTTTTTTTGCTAATATTGGATATTTTGAAACTTTTTTTTCTAATAGTGTGTATACAGGAACTGTTATTGTTGTCTTATTTAAGCAATAGATTAATTCTTCTGTAAATGGTTTTTTATGTAAACTCTGAATAATATAGGGAGTGCTTGGCTTGCCACATTTTATAATTATTTCTTGGACAGTTTTTTTTACTTTAGGTTGGTTAACATAATCAATTAATATAGGATAAACAATGCTTGGATCCATGATTAATATGGCTTGAATAATATGTCGTTTTAACGCAGGCTTTTCACTAAATAAACTAATAAAATGTGTTATTCCTTTTTTTGAATTTATCAAAGCCAGCATCATAATAGCATGCTTTTCTGTATTTTTTATTTTTGTTGCGTTTATTAATATGCCCTCTGCTTTTTCTTTTTTTTCTAAAAAAATAATATGTAACAATTGATTAGCAATAATCCATGAATTTAAAAATAATGATTCTTGAATTATCTCATGGTATTTATCTAAATGCTTTGCTAAAAATGTTCTGCAAAATAGTATGACATGCTGATTATTTGATTCAAGATTATTAATAATCGGTTTAATATTATCTTTTGTGCATTTAATAATTGCTTTTTGTGTATTTTTTCTTACATGACTATCTTTATCTGCTAATTTTTCAAATAATATGTCCAGACATTCTATTATCTTTAAATCGCCAATTTTTTCTATTACGGCCCATCGAATCAACCAAAATGAATCTTCACAATAATGACTAAATCGTTCTATTTCATCTGATTCTTCTAGTTCTTTCAATTGAACTAATCCGTCCCAGCGTGTATTTTTATCTCGAATCGTTTTTACAATCGTATCAAGCATGCTGTTTTTCATAATTTTTCATAAAAATATATTGTAATACATCTTTTATATAGGATACTTGATGATAACTAAACTCGTCTAACTTTTTAGTTGATAATACATTTTTTTTTGGTATTATCCCTCCCAAGAATCCACATTTTTTTAATTCTATCAGCCTTTTGTCTATATGAGATACGGGTCTTATTTCTCCTGTTAATCCCACTTCACCACAAATACCAACACGCTCTATTACGGCTTGTTGTTTTAACGATGATATTAATGCAACCGCAATCGCTAAATCTGCCGATGGATCTGTAATTGAAAATCCTCCAATAACGGTTAAAAAAATATCATGTGCTGATAACTTCAAATAACATAGCTTATCTAGCGCAGCTATTAATAAATTAGCTCGATTTGGATTAATCCCAACAAAGTTTCGTTTTGCCATACCATAACCACTCTCAATAACCAGCGCTTGAATTTCTAGCAAAATAACTCTGTTGCCTTGTGTATAAGGAACAATGACAGATCCCGGAGCTGCATCCTGTGATGTTTCTATAAATGCTTGTGATGGATCCTTTATTGCAATCAATCCGTTCTCTTTCATTTCAAATAAGCCTATATGATCTGTACTACCATACCTATTTTTATGACATCTTAAAATTCGGTTTTGAAAATGTCTGTCGCCTTCTAAATATAAAATTGCGTCCACTAAATGTTCTAATACTTTTGGCCCAGCTATTTGGCCATCCTTGGTTATATGACCAATGACAATGGCACTTTTATTATGTGCTTTTACCCAATTAATTAATGTTGTGGCACAATGTCTTACTTGAGATACTGTTCCTTCTAAAGAAGAAAGTTCTGGATGCTGCACCACCTGAATAGAATCTAATAAAACTATATCTGGGTCTAACCGCTCACATTCCTTAATAATAGCCATCATATTGGTTTGAGAAAATACCCATAATGTTTCTGCAATATTTCCGTTATCTAACCGCATTGCTCTTGATTTTATTTGTGCCTCTGATTCTTCAGCGGAAATATATAATACTTTCATCGATTGCTTAGCACATTCCTGACACGCTTGTAATGACAATGTCGATTTCCCTATTCCTGGCTCGCCTCCTAATAGTACGATAGATCCTTTTACGAGTCCTTCTCCTAATACTCTGTCTAACTCTGTAATATTTGTTTTATAGTAAAAAAAAGGTTCTTGTACAACCTCAGCTAGTGCTTGTGCTGTGGATTCCTGATTATAATTATATTTTAATTTGTTTTCTTTTATAGGTTTTGTCTCTACTAATGTATTCCATTCATGGCACGATTCACACTGCCCTTTCCACTTTGGATATTTACTTCCGCAACTTTGGCATTCAAATAAAGCTACATTTGGCATCTGTTACTTAACTGATACTAATTCTTTTGGTTTTCCCTTTGATTGTTTCTTTGTTTTTTTTGCTGGTTTTTCTGGTGAAATAGTAAATTGTATTACGTCATTTTTTACAGTTGCTTTTGCAATAATATTTGTTTTTATGTCTTCTAATAATAAGGCATCCGCTAAAGCATCTTCAAAATGTGTCTGAATAGATCGTCTTAATGGTCTTGCACCTAACTTTTGATCATACCCTTGTGAAACAATCAACTCTTTTACTTTCTTATCATACTGTAATATTATCCCCTGTTCTTCTAATCTTTCTTTAATATCTAATAACATGACATCTGCAATGTCATACATATTCTCTTTGTTTAAGGCTTTAAAGATAATAATATCATCGATTCTATTTAAAAATTCTGGCTTAAAACTTTCTTTGAGTTCTTGTTGTAATTTTGCTTTGATTGCATCATATTTTTTTTCTTCAACTCTCGTAGGATCTACAAAACCAAATGATGTTTCTTGATGAATATGCTTACTCCCTATATTCGACGTCATAATAACAATCGTATTTTTAAAATTGACCACTCTTCCACTTGAATCTGTTAATCGGCCATCTTCTAAAATTTGTAATAAAATGTTTAAAATATCTGGCGACGCTTTTTCTAGTTCATCAAACAATATGACCGAATAGGGCTTTCTTCGAACTGGCTCTGATAATTGCCCCCCTTCATTAAATCCAACATACCCAGGTGGTGAGCCAATTAATCTAGAAACAGTATGTTTTTCCATATACTCTGACATATCAATTCGTATCATATTATCAATGCTTCCAAATAGATTTTCAGCTAATCGTTTGGCTAATTCCGATTTTCCTACCCCTGTTGGCCCTAAAAACAAAAAGGACCCTGTAGGTCTTTTGGGATCTTTTAAGCCTACCTTTGCTCTTTTTACCGCTCTTACGAGTGCTTTTACCGCATCCTTTTGTCCTATAATATGCTTTTCAATTTCTTTATCCATTGTAATTAATCGCTGTGTCTCTTCACTATTAATTTTTGTAATCGGTACTTTCGTCCATGCCGAGACAATTTCTGCAATTACATTTTCATCTACAGTTGGTGATGCCAAGATACGTTGTTCCTCTGGCAATTTATTCACTTTCTTTCTTATAGCAGTTAACTGACTTTTTAACATTTTTTGCATTTCTGCATCTTCTTTTTGTTTTGCTATAGCAACTTCAGCTTCTAACTTTTCTTGCTCTTGCATTAATTGCTTGGTTTCTATTGGTAAACTAGATGCCTTTAACATAATTTTTGCAGCCGCCTCATCAATAACATCAACCGCTTTATCTGGCAAAAATCGCTCTGTTATATATCTGTTTGATAAATTCACAGCCTCAATCAATGATTCATCAGTAATGGTTACATTATGAAATTCCTCGTATCGCTCTCTAATTCCTCTTAAAATTTGAATTGTTTCGTCCATAGAAGGTTCTTCAACTAATACCGATTGAAATCGTCTTTCTAAGGCTCCATCTCCCTCTATATGCTTGCGGTACTCTTCTAAGGTTGTTGCTCCAATGCATTGTAATTCCCCTCTTGCTAATGCTGGCTTAAATAAATTTGCGGCATCTAAGCTTCCTTCAGAACCGCCTGTCCCAATTATGGTGTGTAATTCATCCACAAAAATAATTACATTTCCCGCTTTTCTTGCTTCTTCCATTACTTTTTTTACACGATCCTCAAATTCTCCACGATACTTGGTTCCTGCTACTAATAACCCTAGATCTAATGTTATTACTCGCTTATCTTTTAACTTATCTGGTATTGTGTCTGAACATATTTTTTGCGCTAATCCTTCTATTATAGCTGTTTTTCCTACCCCCGGCTCACCTGTTAATACAGGGTTGTTTTTGGTTCGTCTACATAAAATTTGAATAATTCTTTCAATTTCATCTTTTCTACCCACCACTGGATCTAACTTATTTTCTCTAGCTAACCATGTTAAATCTCTTCCAAATAAATCTAATGTTGGCGTTGGTACACTTGTTTTTGTTTTTTGCTGAACATTAACCTTGTCTCCTAAATGCTTAAATAATGTATTTTTAAATGTTGAAACCTCAATTCCTAACTCTGCTAATACCCTTGCCGCTATTGATGTAGGGTCTCTAAAAACAGATAAAAATAAATGTTCAACGTTTACATAATTATGACCTAATTTTCTAGCTTCGTCCCACGCATATGTTAATACTTGTTTTGCTTGTTGAGTAAACGGTATATTGCCATAATCAGAGGTAATCCCTCCATACTCTAATCGTTCTTCTGTTGCGTTAGTAATTTGATCTGATGTATAGCCCATCTCATATAAAGACTTAACTACAACATTATCTGCTTCACCTATTATTCCTAATAAAATATGTTCTGTTCCAACATAACTATGGTGAAACCGTTTAGCTTCCTCTTGTGCTAACATGATGGCTTGAATCGCTTTTTCTGTAAATCTTGAGAACATAAGTATTTATAGTGTAATTCATTACAAGTTATAATTGCAAGTAACCATACTATTTTTTTTTAAACTTTTTTATTGCTGTTTACTTGATATCTCGTACAATATCATTATTATGAAACTTAATGATTTTAACTATCATTTACCTCCCCATTTAATTGCTCAGTCGCCCTCTGTGAAGCGGGATCAAAGTCGGCTCATGGTTGTTCATAAATCTACCGGCATTATTGAGCATAAATTGTTTCATCATATTATTGACTATTTAGATACGAACTCTGTTTTAATTTTAAATAACACAAAAGTGTTTAATGCACGCCTATTTGGGTATAAAAAGACAGGTGCTCATATAGAAATGTTTTTACTTAAACAAATTGATAAGACCAAATGGTCCTGCTTGCTGCGTCCTGCTAAGCGTGTTTCTGTTGGCGATTGTATAATAATTTCACCTGATTTTTTTGCTACTGTCGTTGAAAAAAATGATTCTATTATTCTTGATTTCTCTTTTTCTGGTGATTTTTTCTCACTATTAGATCTCTATGGAGAACCCCCTCTTCCACCTTACATTAAACCCTCTAATGCTCAAGATTTTAAAGAACGCTACCAAACCGTCTTTGCTCAAGAACAAGGGTCTGTAGCTGCGCCTACAGCAGGTCTGCACTTTTCTGATGATTTGTTAACTCTTATTCGTTCTAAAGGTATTTCTATTGAGTATATTACCTTGCATGTTGGCTATGGTACTTTTAATTCTGTTACTACGGAAAATATTGCTGATCACTATATGCATTCTGAATCTTATACCATTACACCTGAAACTTCTTTACGCCTTCAATCTTATCTAAAAGATGGGAAAAAAATAGTTTCTGTTGGTACCACGTCAACTCGTACCTTAGAAACTGCTATTAATCACACTCCTCCTTTTTCTTCTGGAACGTTTGATTCTGATCTTTTTATCTATCCCGGATATTCATTTCAATGTGTCGATTCTATTATTACTAATTTTCATTTGCCAAAATCTACATTACTCATGCTTGTTAGTGCCTTTGCCGGATTACCCCTTATTAAGAAGGCTTATGAGGAGGCTATTTCTGAAGAATACTCATTTTATAGTTTTGGGGATGCGATGTTATTGTTATGAAATCATTTAAAACTTTTCTTTTTTTAATTTGTTTTTTTGTTTTTGATATCTCTATACTTCTTTCTCAGCCCTTTCCTTTTGTTGAAGTGATGGCAACTGAATCTTATGTTCTTATCAATCCATACAAAGATTCAAATGCTATTTATAAAATTAAGCAAGGTGATTTATTTGCATTTATAAAAAAACAAAATGACTATTTTAATATCTATATTGACGGTTCTGATAAAGGCTGGGTTGATTCGTCTCATGTACAACTACAAGAATATGATGTCTCACCTACCCCCTCTGTCGCAGAAAAGTTAGCTGTTACTTCAGCTCCCTATTATAATTTTTCTGGCCAAGAAAATTATCGTTTTCCTAATCGATCTTCAAATCAAAATTTTGATATTAATAGCGATGGTTTTGTTGAAATTAAAGCGAGTGGCCGAAGTTATTCTCCTGCTGATATGGATTCTCCTCTCTGGCAAACTATCGTTAATGATCCCGTCTATAAAAAAATTCCTCGTGATGTTTTACTTGGTCCTATTGATGTTGATACTCGTTCTCGTATTAGTTTAGAAGGAAAGCTCTCTGAAGATTTGTTTGTTTATTATGATATTGAACAAGAACCTGAAATGCCAGGAAAATATGATGTTGAAATTAAATATAAAGATCATCATCTTCAATTTTTTCATTTAAATGCTAATTACAAACAAGGAAATTATATTAATCTCCAAAAATCTCTTCGTGGTGCTCAATACCGTTTTGATGATTCTTATAACTTGTTTCAATTATCGATGGGAAAAGAAAGATCAGAATCGCATAAACTTGAAAATTTTGGGACCGGTTCAAAAATCATAAAATTATCACACAAATACGTCTTTCCTGGTTCCGTTGCTGTTTACATCAATAATAAAAAAAAGAAAGAAGGCTCTGATTATGAAGTTGATTATTATAATGGTGCTGTTACTTTTTCCTCTCCTCTTCAAAAAACAGATTATTATAAAGTTATTTATGAAGTGTCTAACCCTATTGCGGACTATCTTCCTGTCTTAGCGCGACGTAATTTTCAAGCTCTACAATATTCTGGCTCTTCTCGTTCTCTTGAATCCTTTTCCTTAATCACGTTATCTAATTCTGATACGTTTGTATATAATCCCGAAAAACCACTTGAAACATATCCAACCTTTAATGTTTCTATCGAATTATCTACCACAATAAATGTTACTCAGAATATTACTATGCTTATTCAAACATTAATGGATGTTAATGTGTTAAATTCTGATTATACCTTGTTAAACTACTTATCTTCTTCTAATGTGAAATCCATTTTTGATTTAACTTTACCCTCTGCTGATATTTTGCTAATTATTGATGAATTAGATACACTCTTTGCCAATACAGCTCTTTATAAAGAAGAACTACTTAAGCGATTTTCTGATGTTCAACTTTTTCCTGATTCTTTTATAACTATTGAAGGTGTTACATTGAAAGACTCTATTGATATTTTTTATTCTTTAATTGCTGATAATATTTTAGATTCTCAAGGTTTTATTATATCTAACATATTGTTTCGCACATCTCTTTTTTCTGATTCCTCCCCTTTTTATTATTATAATGACCCTGTTCTTTTATGGATTAAATCTTTTTTTCTTGAAAAAAAACAATCCGTTCGTCCTCGCTTTCTTACCTCAAAAAATCCTATTTCTCTAGGATCTACCTCTGTTTTGTTAAATGGTATTGACCTAATTATCAATCAAGATTTTACTGTTGATTACTCTCTCGGTATTTTTTCTTTTTTACTTCCACTTAGCCAAAATGATGTTATCGAAATTCATTATGATTATCATATGCGTCAATCTTTTGTTGATGAATTTATTGGAAAAAACTCCACAGGGCCTTATCAGCTATCTCATTTTCCTGTTTTAGATGGGACAAGTAAAATTTTGCTCGATAATAAACTTTTAACAGAATTAAATGACTTTATTATCGATTATGATAGTGGTGAAATTTTCTTTAACTTTGATGTTACTTACCCATCTATTTTTACGGTCTACTATGATTATATCCAACAGAAAAAAATATCTACATCTAGCAAAAAGCGTCCTTTTGATATCAGCGCTACTTATATTAACGAGTTTGTCCCTGCGGATGATCAAATACAAATATTAGAGATTGTTTCTGAAAATGTTGAGGCTTCTTTGGGCCTCTTAACGCTTCTTAATAACCCTCTTACTAATACTGATAATATCCGTATTTCTATTGCTGGGGCTTTACTTCCTACAGAAAACTATTCGATTTCTAGCAACTATCGTTCTCAAATACAACTTATTAACTCAGCTAGCTATCCAAATATTGAAAATGCTGACAGTGCTATTGTTTCATATGATTATCTTAAAAGTTTTCGTACTAAAGATAGCATTACTCCTCAATCTACTAGTCAGTCAACTCCTTATAATATTAATGGTGTTGATTATATAATTGACTATCTTCCTGTCAAATATCAAGGAATTCATTATATTACGTACCAAGGTATTAAGCTTCAAAATGAAAGTTTTGATGTGTCCTATATAGATGATGGTATGTCATTACTTCTTACATTTTATACGTCTGATACTAAACCGGGCTCTAAGTTAGACTCCTATCCAAATGCCCCTTTTACACTTCACTATGATTATGTTCCTCAAGAACTTGATGCCTTAGATGCCATTAAACATCATATGTTTGGAACAACAATTAAAGGTAATATTACTGATTCTTTTTCTGTTGCTGGTGAATTTGTTTTTGCTGAAAATAATTTTGGTGGTCAAGTCCTTGATGGAGAAATGTCTGATACCCAAGGCACAGGCGTGGATAGTTACTTTTATGACTTGCGACAAAAAAATATTATTGAAAATAGTGAACAAATCTTTGTAAATGATTATTCTCAAACACGTGATGTTGATTATATTATTATTTATAAAACAGGCTTATTTCGCTTTATCAATAAAACACCTAACTCTTCTGATAAAATCTCTGCTGATTTTCAATATTCGGCAAGTTCTGGTGTTCTTAATACTAACAATAGTCAAAGCGGTTATGCTACAAACCTTAATGTAGCTTACTCTATTCCTTCTTTTAATATTTCTTCTTCTTATAAATACATTGATCGTGATTTTATCCCTATTGGTTCTATTAATGAAGCAAAAGGTAATACTATTCTCTCATCTAAAATGAAGTGGTCTATTTCTCCATCTGTTGATTTTTCAACTCAATATTCTCGTGAAAAACAATTTCAAAATTCATCACAAGAAAATAAAGATATCTACAAACATATTGATATTTTTTCAGCTAATATGAAAAGTCTTCTTTTTAAGACGATTGATTCATCTCAATCCTTTGATTATCGTTTCTCTCTACAAGATAAAGAGCTTTCTCTAAGTGATAATAAGTATTATCATGCTGTTGATGATTTAACTGTTTCATATAAAAGCGCCTATTCGTTTGGCCCTTCATTTTTGAAATCAACACTCCATCATTCTCGTTCTCGTCAACTATCAGATTATCGTGATCAAACATTGCCAAAAACCACTGATACTAAATCATCTTCTTTTTCTTCTAATCTTAATTTATCAGATGCTTTTTTATTACGTGTTGTTTCTATTAAGCCTTCTTATTATCACTCTTACTCTAATACCCTTTTATCGGTTGCTCCTTTTTCATCTTTTAAAAATCATCATAACTTTGACTTAAAATCATCATTTTCTCCTTTTAAATCATGGGTTTTTTCTCCTATTTACCAACAATCCAATACCAAGCAACAAACCTCTAGTAGTTCTCCTATTGCAGAAAATAAAGCTATATCTTATGGTACAACTTCTAAATATGAACCCGTTAATTGGGTTTCAACTTATTTTTCCTATAATCATAAAGAAGATGAATCTGTTTTATTAAATCAACAAAGTAATATTAGTGATTCGAAACAAGTATCGTTAAAACGGTTTTCTCCTCATGATGGACTACTTGCCTTGGGTCTATCTCCTAAAAACTATTTTTCTTTGTTATTTTTAAATAGTAATTTATCCTATACATATTCTGAATCCTCTCATAAAAAAAATGATCGTCGTAATTTATCTTCATCTTCATCTAATCGTGCTAATTTAAATCAACTTACTCTTTTAAAATCGTTACGTTTACATAATTTATCTTATTCTCAGACTAATAATACAAATGATAATTATGTTGAATCTTCTACAGTTAGTGAAAATCACTCTTTGTCTAAATCTGAAAATATTGGGGCTCAGTTAAGCTTTAAACCAATCTTTTTTTTATTTAAATTTTTTAACTACACCGGTTCTATAAAGCAATCTACAATGTCTTCTTCAGCTACAACTCTTGCTCGAACTGTTACCGGAAATCAAAATGAACAATCTTCTATAGAAGACTCACTGTCTCACACTCTCTCTTTTTCCCCGCCGCAGATTACGCTACCTAACATCTTTAATCGCCGTAAACGTTTTCGGCTTGGAAAAGCGTCTTTATCTTTAAATTTAAAAGAGAGTACAAAAAATTTTCAACAATTTTCATACCCTTATCTTTTTTCTGAGGAAACCTTTTCTCGTCTTTCGCCTTTACTTGATATCATTGATAAATCAAACTTAAACTCTATGCTTATTTCATCGACGGCTTCTCCCTTTAACTTAATTAATATTAATGCCTCTTTAGCGATTAATGATAATTACTATAATCGTAATAAAACATCTCAATCCCAATCTTTTTATCAAGATATTAAGAACTATACATCGTCATATTCTATATCTCCTTTTTCCTTTCTATCTTTATCTGTCAATGCTAATCAAAATCGTTCAACCCAATGGCTATTTCCCTCTGCTAATGTTACACAATCTGAACTTATCGCTACTCAAAACGAATCGTTATCTTATACAAATAAATGGAGTCGCTTGTATTCCGCTTCATCAACGTTTAAACCTTTTCGCTTTTTTTCTTTAACAGGCTCTTCTTCTTATAATATTATTAAGCAACGAGCTGGTTATCTAAATCAGCTTTCTTCATCTCAATTTGAAACAGAAACATATACAGCTAGTCTTGGTTTATACCCATTAAAATCACTCTCTATATCTGCCAGTTATTCCTTAAACAAAACAAATAATCAAGAAGGCTCCTCCAACTCTCAAACTCTTTCTTATACACCTGTTAAAACAACCTATGCTAATGTCTCTATTTCTTATACTCGTGATCATTCCTTGGGATTTGGTATTAATCAAATTTCGTTAGACAATCAAGAACAAGGTGATAATACTATTGGTGAAACAAAAACTGTGAATCGAAATTATATTGTTCAGAATGGTTCCTTAAATATTTCGCTCTCATTTCCTATTAATAATGCTTATGTTCAAAAATTTTCTATAGAGGGTGAAGGTTATCTTAAATCTATAACAGATCGCCTTGAAACGGATGATAACCCTCTCAGTTATTCTGTTTCTGGTCTTATATTAAAAGGAACTCTTTCTTTATAGTTTTTCGTTTTATTTCTTTCTTGTTATTCTCTTTTTTTTTTCTATACCATACACTTGTAGTTATGTTTGCTTATTTATTTCGATATCTTCTTTTTCTGTCTATCTTCTGTTTCTTTTCTAGTATTACTTTTTCTCAATCTTCCGAGTGGTTGCCCACTCTTAACACAAGTGTTTCTTCTTATAAATTAACAAAACCAATTATTACAAAAAATAAGGTTTCTTTTATTCCTTTAGTTGAACTTAAATCACTATTTGGTTTTCGTGTTTCGTTTAATCATAAACTATCTGGTTATATCTTAAAAAAAGGTGACCTTTCTCTCTTCTTTCCTACTAATTCCTCTGAAGTATGGTTGAATCAGTCAAAACACTTTCTATCTCATCCTTCTTTTTTTGAAAATTCATGTTTATATATCCCTTTAGCTGACTTTGCTTTACTACTTGGTTATTCCATTACTAAAACAGAACATTCCATTCATTTTACGCTTTCTAAATCCCACTCTTTTTCCTCTGCTTCTCCGCTCGTATCGTTTCAAAAACGTCATGTTGATTCTACATTAATAAAATTTAAAGACCTTGGTTCTATTTCTCATCTATTATATAAACATAAACATATAAAACTATCTCAATCTCTTCATACAATTAATTCTATAACTTATATTGACCCTACTTTATTTTTTTCATCTTTAGGATATAAAACTTCATTATCCAAAAAAGGTATTCGTTTATCCTATAATGATATCTCCTATTTTATTCCGTTTTCTTCTCGCATATGGTCTATTACTATCAATAATCAAACATCTCATTTTCTTTCTGAAGCACCTCTTATTCAAAAACAGTTATTGCTATTTCCATTTTCCTCTCTCCTTTCATTTTTAGATTATTCTCTTCATCATAATTTTGTTACATCTTCTTTAGAACTTCTTGATAATATTCACGGTATTTCACTCCAAGGTATAGCTGATCCTTTTTCTATCAAAATTCTTTCTCGTCATACCTTATTAACTGATTTTGATGTTAATTCGTCACTTGGTTTTGTTCAGGTTTTTAATATTCCATTTTCGGTTATATATGCTCCTTCATCCATAATCCCACACAAAAACCCTTATGTTTCTAAACTTTCCACTCGCGCACTTAATTATACCTTTGAACAAATGCATGCTAATCCTAAATTAATGGGTAAAAAACAAACAGAAATTACGCTTCATTTAACAAATAAAGCCTCCTTTTATCCACATTCTCATCCTAATGGCTTATTTTTATCTCAAAATAAAATTCTTGAAAAATTCTCCATTAAAGAAAATTCTACAATGTATCGAATTACGATCTCTGGCTTCGATATCGATTCTCCTTCTATTATTAAAGAATCTGGTAAGCTTATTTTTGATTTTCCTAATACGATTACCCTCCTTAACCCACTCAAGCGTATTAATGATTCTAATTTTCGTTCTATTCGTACGTCTCAACTTTCTTTTGATCCCCTAGTTTCTCGTTTTGTTTTAGACTTTAATACAAAACCCCCTACTTATTCTATTGAAAAAAAGAAACATAATTACATTATTACCTTTAAAAAAAGTAAAGCGCCTATTGTTGCTAAATCATCAAAACAAAAATCTAAAACTACCTCTCGTTCTATTCGTAATAAAGTTATTATTCTTGATGCAGGTCATGGTGGGCGTGATCCTGGAGCTATTTCTGGTAAATCTTTTTATGAAAAAAAATATACGCTTGATGTCGTTAATCGGGTTAAAACCCTGTTAGAAAAAGAAGGAGCTTACGTTATTTTAACGCGTAATGGGGATTATACCCGTAGCCTTTACCAACGTACTCGTATTGCGAATCGACATAAAGGTGATTTATTTATCAGTGTTCATTTTAATACGTTTTATTCCTCAAAAGCGCGCGGATCTAAATCATTTTACTATAAAAAGAAAGATAAAAAATTAGCATTAGCTATTCAAAGGCAACTCAAAAAAGATTTATCCATTCGTAGCAACGGTATCAAACGTTCTCGCTTTTATGTTTTACGCCACACTAAAATGCCTTCTGTTCTTATTGAACCTTTGTTTTTATCTAACCCCCGTGAAAAAAAATTATTACGCTCTTCTTCCTTTCGTAATTCATTAGCTACTTCTATTTTTAAAGGTATTAAGCGTTATTATCGCCGCTAAATTTTTTTGTTAAATTAGGTTAGAAAATCCTTTTTTTGTGGTATTGTCTACACATGAAATGTACATTTTATGGTGTTTGTGGTTCGTATCCATCCATTAATTCTCTTGCTTCTGTTAAACATACGGCTTGTGTATCCGTTGAAACTAATGATTTTCTTCTTATTTTTGATGCAGGTTCTGGTATTATTAATTTAGGTCGTTCACTATCTAATCCTAATAAACCTATTTTTATTGTCTTTAGTCATTTTCATTATGATCACATTATCGGTCTGCCTTATTTTTCTCCTTTATATAACTCCCAATATAACATTGCCTTTATTTATCCAAATTCTGATCACTTAAAGACTGTTTTACCTAAAATTTTTGATTCTGATTTTTTTCCTGTTTCTTTGTCGGATCTTCCTAACTCTCCAACTATTCAAGATCTTTCGTTTTGTAACCAATTTGGGTTTTCCTTAACCCCCTACAATCTTAACCACCCGGGTGGTTGTTTTGGTTATCGATTATCAGTTAACAATAAATCCGTTATTTATGCGACAGATAATCAATTAACGTCTGATAATCAAGCCTTATTTTCTTCTTTATTTAATGATTGTAATCTATTAATTCATGATTGTTACTTCTTTGAAGAGTCTCAGGCTGAACATAAAAGCTGGGGCCATACATTCCTTCCTGATCTACTTTCGCTTGCTTTAACTTCAAAGATAAAGCACTTATGTCTTTTTCATCTTAAACCTGATATTGATCAAGATTATATAGATGCTATGAATACGTACATCAATTCCACAATTAAACATAATCAATCTTCTTTACTTGCTACCGTCTCTTATGATGGTTTCTCTTTAGATCTATAACCTTTATTCTTTTATTTTTATTGTTGTAAATCGTTTAATATGGCCTTCTTTATATGCATTCGGTTCTAAACCTGCTTTTTTTGATAAGTTCTCTAGTAACTGCTGCTTATTCCAGCTCTGTTCAGTTGCGACTTCAGGTAAAAAAACAGCTGTTCTTCTTGCTACTTGTAACATCACACCGTGCTTGCCTATCTCTATGTCTTCTATTGTTTGGATATCTTCAAAAGGGGACAGGATTGATAAGGCTATCTTAATACTTTCGATTTCTTCTGCTGTTACAGGAGAAAATCGATGATCTTCAAAGGCTGCTTTTTTTGCTATTTCATAAACATTCTTCCATAAGGGGTTTTCTGATACTACCTGTCCAATACAACCTCTTAACTGATTATTGAGTTGTAAAGTTACAAAAACCCCCTGACTCATATTATAACGATCTTTATATGGCTCTAAATTAACCGTAACTGCATTATTTACTGTTTCTTTAATACTTTCTCTTGCTAAGTGTAATAAATCTTTCATAAGCTAATAAAACCGAAAACTATTATAACCTACTACAGAACTATCGTCGCCTGTCACCATCCCTGAATGAGAATAACTTAAATGCTCTATAGTCTTTACTCCCCATTTGTCTAAAATGGTTAACATCACTATTAAAGGACCAAGCCCACATAACTGAATTGTTTCTTCTTCTTGTTCTTGTTGTAATAAGTTAATACTCATCTTTTTTATTAACTCAATGGCTCTAAAATCTTTTTTTTTCGCCTCTTGTGCTGAAAAAAAATGAGAAAAATCGGTTGAGGTAATGATTAGCGTCTTGCAGGGATCACATTGCTGTATGATACTCATTGCTAATGATTGAACAATCGTATTTGTATACTGTCCCATAATAATAGGGATTATTGGTGTTGCTGGATGTAACGTCTGTAAAAAAGGTAAAATAACTTCTATCGAATGTTCATTTTCATAGGCTTTTGGCTCATAAAAAATGGTCTTATTATCTGCGCCTGCTATGATTGCTTGTTGTTTTTCTTGATTAATCGCTATTGTTCCTAACGGTGTTTGGTACGCTTTTTTATCTAAACAACTAGCACCTTTAAAGCTATAACGATGAGATGGTCCTATAATAATAACCGTTTCATACGTTTTGTTTTTTGTCTGAAATAATGATTCTGCTGTAACACTTCCTGAATACTGATATCCTGCATGTGGGGCTATAACACCTTTTATCTCGAACTCGGGTCTTTGCTTTAATCTACTCAATAATAACGAAATTTCTTTTTCTAAGTCATCTGGTTTGCTTGGATAAAATAAACCTGCAAAATGTGACTGTTGAATCATTACTTCTTATTAGCTTTCATTCGTTTACCATACTTTTTATACTTATGTTTTCTCATCTTTTTTCGTCTTTTCTTTATTAAACTTCCCATACTCACCTCCCATATCAGCGGCCGATCATATTATCATAGTTTTTTCTTACAGCATACTGTCTTTTTTTCTTATTATTTGTTTGGTTTTCCATGATTAACTTAATCCGTTCTACCTTTTTTTTTCTTATCTTCAAATTATTGATATTTTCTATTATTTTTTTTTCATATAATACAATCTCTGAAAACCAACATGAATGATTAATTAATATGACACATTGATCTTGCTTTATATAATTAAACCATAAACTTTTTGCTAAGACATCCCCAACAATGATCTTCCATTTTTTTTTAATTTTATAGGAAGCTTCTAAATCTTCAAAAATTGTTGATTTGTTATTTAAACAATTTGTAATTTTATTCATAATTTATAACTCCATTATGAATGGCGACAACCTGATCGTCATGCGCTAAAAAATTATTATCTTTTCGTGTTGTTGCATAAAATAATTGATACTGCTTTCTCATATACGATAATAATTTTTGTTTATTACTATCATCTACCTCGGCAAAGGTATCATCTAATAATAAACATACTAATGTTTTCTTTTCTTTTAACCGATTTAATTGTGCTAAGCGAAATAAAATTGCAAAACTTCTATTAATTCCACGGGAAAAGTAATCAAAAATATATTTTTTGTTTATTAACAATGTAAAATCATCGCGTTGTGGTCCTGATAAACTGTATTTTAAAATTTTTTCTTTTTCCATATCAGCTGTTAATGTTTTATAGAATGCCGTCTCATAGCTATCGCAGCCCTCTATCTCGATTCGTTTGATCTCATACTGTATCTGTATCGTCTCTTCTAAAAAGTTAATGTCTGCTTTTGCTTTATTTATTTCTTCTTCGATCTCTTTTAATGCCTCTTTTCTTTTATTTACTAGTGATGCCCCTACTTTGCTAAGTGTTTTATTCAGAGTTTCTATAAATAAATTGTCACTTGTTTCTTGCTTTAAATATTTATTTTTTTGTCTTAAGACTTTCTCATACTGTCTTAATAACTGCTGATACTCCTCACTTTTCAAACAACAAAATTTATCTAATAATTTACGTCTATAATCGGGTTCTTTTTGAAAAACATGTAAGGCATCGGCTGAAATATAATCACTAAAATGGGTTTGTAATTGTTTTTTTGTTGTGCTTTTTGAGTTTTTTAAAAGCTCCTTTTTTCCATTTCGGTTAAACCGAATATAGCGTCTTTGTGGTTCTTCTTCATTAAGATCCATCCCTACTATACATTCTTCTTTTTCTTCTTGCATAACTTTATCTAAATCATCTTGTATGGGTGATTTAAATTCCGTTGCTAACGAAATAGCTTCTAAGATAGACGTTTTTCCCTGATTATTATCACCATAAATATAACAATGTTTTTTATCTAATAAATCAATTGAAATTTCTGTTAAATTTCGTACATGTTTTATCCATAATTTCTGGATCATGTATGATGTTAATTTTGATAATCAGCAGTTCTTATCGGCATAATAATATAAATGAAATCTTCTTGTTCATCTATTGTTAATTTGCAGGGACTTAACTCATTATTAAACGCTAAATTCACATATTCTGTATTAACGGTTTTAATAACATCTAATAATAACCGTATATTAAATGCGATCTTTACATCATCTTCTCCAGAAACTCTTTCTAAGTTTACTTCTTCTTTAAAATCACCCAAGCCTTTTGCATTGGCAACAATAGAAACATTTTCTTTATCAAATGAAAACCTAACAACATTATTAGAGGCTGTTGCTATCAAGGCTGCTCTTTCTGCAGCTGCTAAAAATTCTTCTCTTTTTATTTTAAAGCGATTGCCTGTTTCTTCAGGAATAACTTGTTTGTAATTTGGAAATTGTCCTTGGATAATACGTGAAATTAATAAAAATTCGTCCATTTTAAAGGCTATTTGATTTTCTGAAATTGTAATTTCAACCTCTTTTTCGCTGTCGATATTTTGCAAAATTCTATTTAATTCACTAACAGCTTTATAGGGAATAATCGATTCGAAGGATTGCTCAAATGGTGGAATAGTATGTTTTTTTAATGCTAAGCGATATCCATCGGTGGAAACAAATAATAATTTATCTTGATTATTTTTTACTAAAATCCCATTTAAAAATTGTTTTGTTTCATCATAGGAAACGGCTATTAATGTATGACGAATTAACTCTTGCAAGGCCTTTACTTTTAACGAAAATGTAAAGCCTTCATCTACACTTGGAAAAACGGGGTAATCTTGTGTATGTGATCCTAATATATCAAAATCTACTTTTTCACCTTTGATTGATAGTTTTTGTGTTTCATCAACTGATATTAAAACAGCATTATCATCAATTTTTGAAAAAATACTACTTAAGGTTTTAGCTTTTACTAAAATACTACCTTCGGCTACTGGCTCTTCAATATTCATGCCATTTTCGATTCCAATTTCTAAGTTGTTTCCACGTAATTTTAATTGTGTTCCTTTTAATTCTAAAAAGATATTTTCTAATACAGGTAAAGAAGACTTTTGTGAAACGGCCTTTTCTACAACAGCAATACTATGTTTAAGTTTTTCTGATTTACATTTAAATTGCATGAAGTGCTCCTAATTGAAATTTTAATTGTTTATTATAATATTATTATTTTTAAATTATTTAAATATATTATCGTAGTCATAGGGGGGTGTTGATAAGTGTAAAAGTTAACTATTTTCTTATATATCGGTTTTAATTTCATGTATTTAAATATGATAGTATGTTAATAAATCTTGATAAAAATTAACTTTTCTTTTTTTATTCACAGTTATTCACAGTTGTTCACATGTTTTACATAGCTTATTAAGACTATTAAAAAGGTATGGTTTTTTATGATTCTTGTTTAATGTTTGTAATTAAAATGTTAATGATATTTTTTAGATCACTATCATTTTTTATCATTGATTTAATTTTATCACAGGCATGCATTACTGTAGTATGGTCTCTATTACCAAAACTTTCCCCTATTTTAGGTAATGACATGTTTGTTAGTTCTCTTGCTAAATACATACAGATTTGTCTTGCATAGGCAATGTCTTTTGTTCTGCTTTTGGATGCCAGCTCTGTTGCTGAAACATTAAAATAGTCCCCGACTTTTTTTTGAATGGTTGTGATTGTTAATGGTTTTTCTTTTTTTATTCCAACTAAATCACGGATAACGGTGCTTGCTATGTTTAGGGTCACTTCGGTATTTAAGAGAGAGGCATAGGCAAAAATACGCGTTAAGGCTCCTTCCATTTCTCTTACATTAGTTGGAATTTGAGTTGCAATAAAATGTAAAATTTCATCTGTTATTTTGTAATTATTTAGTTCTGCTTTTTGTTGTAGAATTGCAATACGTGTTTCCAGATCAGGTGCTTGTATATCAGAGATGAGGCCCCATTCGAATCGTGTTCTTAGCCTGTCTTCTAAAGTTGGAATTTCTTTTGGCGGTCTATCGGATGTTAAAATAATTTGTTTACTTAAGTTATATAAATCGTTAAATGTATGAAAGAATTCTTCTTGTGTTTGTTCTTTTCCTGCTAAAAACTGCACATCATCAACGAGTAAAACATCTACAGTTCTATATTTTTGCCTAAATTTTTCAACTGCTCTCATTTTTATTGCGTTAATAAGATCATTGGTAAATTTTTCACAGGATACTAATTTTACGGTTAATTTTTTTTCATTTTGGATGGCATTTCCTATACCATGTAGCAGATGCGTTTTTCCTAATCCAACAGGGCCATATATGAATAATGGATTATATGCTTTTGCAGGTGCTTTTGATACAGCTTCAGAGGAAGCAAAGGCAAATCTATTATTATCACCTATAATAAAGCTCTCTAATGTATATTTAGGATTAAAGGATGTTTCTTTAACAGGCTCTGCTTTTTCATTTTTATTGAACATCTGTAATTGTAATGGTGATGTTTGTTCTTCTTCTTCTGCTTCTTTTACAAGATAATCTATTACTATATCGTAGGTGACGTCATCACAACTTTCTCTAATTATTGGTTCGCATTTGTCTTTAATCCATTCTTTAGAAAACAAATTGGGAACTTCTATTGTTAAGACATTATTTTCAAAAGACTTGGGTGTTGCTGATGAAACTAGGGTTTGAAATCCTGCACTAGAGAGGTTTTCTTTTAGACATTCTGTGATTTGTTCCCATAATCGTTCCATAATTGTTGATAACTCCTTGTTATATACACAATTATCCACAATTTATACACACATTTCAATGATAAGTCTGTGTAACTTTCTTTGTACTTAAAATTTTCATATTTAAGTAAGGATTAAGAAAAATTAATACTATTATTTGTACTTAAATCATTTTTAATAACAAGCTATCCACAAAGTTATCAACAGGTATGTTAACAACTTGTATATAACTAGTGATTTTTATGTATTTTTGGCTTTAAATTTGTTTTAAAACTGTTTTAATTGATGTTTCAATTGGGTCTGATGGAGATATATGTTGGCTTGCATTGGTAATCAGTCGTTTTGTTTCATCTTTAGTATAACCTAATGTTTTTAAAGCGAGTGACAAGTCGTCTAAATAGGCGTTATCCACAGGCTGTTGCTGTGGAACTTGCGATGTTTCTACAAAGTCTAATTTGTCTTTTAGTTCTATGATAAGGCGTTCTGCCATTTTTTTTCCAACGCCTGATATGCTAACTAATGTGTTTATATTATTACTGTAGATAGCTTGGGTTAGTTCTTGAATGGATTGTTCTGATAATATTTTTATAGCTACTTTTGGACCAACACCAGAAACACTGGTTAGTTTATTAAAAAATTCTTTTTCTTGTGTTGAGAGAAAACCAAAAAGAATTTGTTGATCTTCTCTGACATGAAAGTAAGTAAATAATTGAAGCGTTTCTCCTAAGGATGGTAAGGACTGTTGGTAGGATGAGGGAATGATGACTTGGTAACCTAGTCCATTTACATCAACGATGACTGAATCGGATAAGATGTTGATAAGTTTTCCTGTAAGCTGATAAATCATCGTTCGTAGTATACAGCTATTCCTAATCTGATGTAAAATGGTATTGTTGTATGGCTAGCTTATTTACAAAAATAATTAAGAAAGAGATTCCTTCTTTTTGTATTAAAGAGGATGAACGATTTTATGCATTTTTAGATATTAGACCTATAGCTCCTGGACATACCTTGGTGATTCCAAAATTAGAAATTGATCATTTTTATGAACTTCCTGATGAGATTATTGGCGATTTGTTTATTTTTGCTAAACCTATTGTTAAAGCACTTGAAAATACGGTTGAGTGTTTACGTGTTGGTAGTATGATTGCTGGGTTAGAGGTGCCGCATGCTCACCTTCATTTGGTTCCTATTATATCTATGAAGCGCTTTAGTTTTGACTATGCTACACAAGCCAGTATGGACTCTTTAAAAAAAATGCATGAAAAAATTTCTGCTTTGTTATAATCTTTTTTTCTGATTTTAAAATTTTATAAAAGGAAATTATATTATTATGAATTTTAACGTTACTGGGCAGCAACGTTCACCTGGGTTGATCCAATCGATACTTAAGGGTGATACTTTGGTGCCAGGTGCTCAGACTTCTCCTATTGATATATCTTCTAATAAGGTTGCACAAGTTGAAATCTGTATTGCCTTGAAGAGGTATATAGATGACTTCCCTGATAAAGATGAATGTGTATTTAAGGTTGCACAAGCTGAAATAGAACGCAATATTAGGAAGGTAATAGAAAAACTTATACCAAAGATTGTGGATCGAGAAAAACTCATATACAAGATGCAAAGTAGTCATGATGTATATAGTGTCTCTACATCATCGAATAACATTCTGCCCAAAATGGTGACACCTCAATCTGGGTCGACTCATACGAAACCTAATCAGAGAACAGAAGTTGAGCGTGAACCATTGGATAGTGGGGTTGTTGTATCATCTTCTGATAGCCCTGCTCCTATAGATATAACCGATTCAGATATAAAAACCTGTGTGGAACTGCAGAAGTTTATAGATGGTTTTAACGGTTCTACTGAAACTGAAAAGCTAGATTATAGTAAGTCACAAGCTAGAATAAAAAAGGATATAAGAGAACAGGAGAAAAAGGAGAAAATAGAAAAGGAGATTTCTAAGAAAGTAAAAAAACTTATATTAATGATAGAGAAGCATCACAACCTCTTAAAGATGAAAGGTAGTGGTTCAATAGAAAATGATGAGGAGGAGCTAGATATTATAGAGAAGAATAAAAAACGCTTACAAAAGATGAGTGTTTCAATAGAAAATGATGAGGAGGAGCTAGATACTATAGAGAAGCATCACAACTTCTTAAAGATGAAAGGTAGTGGTTCAATAGAAAATGATGAGGAGGAGCTAGATACTTCTAAGGATCTAGCTGAACATGCTATTCCAAAGACGTTAGAATTGTGAGAATGCTTCATCTAAGTGACTGCTATATAAGTATGTTTGGATAGGTTTGTCGGTTGTTTTTTGGAGGCATTGTTGATAGTAGTCTAATTGAATTTGGTAACGATTTATTAATTCTTTTATGTTGTAACAATGATCCGTTTTAATTTCTAATAATATGATTTTTTCATTTGTGATGGCAATGGCATCGGCACGGCCTGTCATGATAGTTCCATCAGTTGTATCTGAAAGGGGATGTTCAAACATAAAATTATATTGTTGAAATTGTTTTAGGGTTACAGATGTAGTTAGGGTTTTGAGTGTTTCTATGACTGTATCTTGAAATGGTTTTGTTGTTAATTTGAAATGGTGAAGGGATTTACAATAGTTTTTTAGGCTGGTTAAGGTACAGTTTTTTGTTGTTAGCAGATACATAATACTTTCATGAATTAATGTTCCTTTTAAACTGTGTTGTATTGTTTCTAAGGAAAGGTTTTCTTTGTTTTTTTCAACAAGATCGGATATTTGAAGACGCTTTTTTGGTTTTTGAAAGGTATATTGTGTGGGTGGTGCTGTTGTTTGTCTTGTTTCTTGGTCTTCTTTGTTATTCTGTTGGGGGGGGGCTGATTGAAATGTACAAGGAATGGTTATTGGTTGATTGTTATGGGTAAATGTTATTGAGGTTTCTGTTTCTTGAAACATAGGTAGGGATTTTAAAAAGGAAAGATAGGAATATAATGGTTTTTTTGTGTTAGCGTTATATAAACCTGTTAAACATAGTCGTTTTTTGGCACGGGTACAGGCAACATAAAACAGGCGTTTTTCTTCGTCTAAAATTTCTTTTTCTTCTTGATTAAAATAGCTAGTACGGATGGTTTTATCTTCTTCACTATGCGTTGTTGTATGGCAACAGTCTTTATTGATAATAATGGGGGATGCCTTTCGTAGGGGAAATGCTTTGTGACATCCTAGCAAAATTACGGTATCAAATTCTAATCCTTTTGCAGCGTGAATGGTCATAATTGATATGGGGGTTTCTGTTGATTGAGGCATTTCAAATGCACTATCGTGGATTGAGAGTTTAAAGGTTAATAGTTCTATTAAGCCTTCTTTTGTTTGGTTTTGGTTTTGTTCTAGATTAATTAATAAGGATAGAAAAATTTCTATTTGATATGGCCCGTTTGGCGTTTCGTTAACATAGTGGTACCCTGTTTCTGAATATAATACGGAAGATAATAGTGACGATAAGGATGTTGTGAGTTTTTCTTGTTCCCAGTTTTCGATAATTGATTTTGTTGTTTTTATTTGATTTCTTAGTGAGGTATCTAGGTTTTTATTTTCTTGTAGACAAGCAGAAATTTTATTAACTATGCCATCTGCGCTGTTAGTAAGAATTAGTTGGCAGGTTTGCATACTTAAATCAAAAAATGGTGATTGTAGTAAGGAGACCCACGATGCTAAATCGTTTGGATAAATCCACACTTTAATTAATAAGTAACAGTCAATAATGAGTTGTTGTGAAAAAAAACCTTTTTGTTTGTCGGTTTGTACAGAATGTCCTTTCTGTTTTAGATAATTAAATATTTTTTCGCAATATTGTCGTTCGCGGGCTAAGATCCCTACTGTTTCTCCCTTTTGATGAGATTGTGTTAGGTAGTTGTGGATTGTTTGAAATTCTTGTGTTTCGTCAGTGCTGTCTTTTAAGAAAAAGCATTGTAGGTAACCGTTTATAGCTTGTTGTGCTGTTAAGGGGGTAAATGGTGTAATGGTTGGTGTCGTTTTTTCAAATATATGTTCAAAGATAGGGTTTAGCTTTGATAATAAATCAGGGCTAGATCGAAAATTGTCGGTTAACGATACCACATGACAGGTATTGGGGTTATCATTAAATGTTTGTGTTAAGTTAGTGAAAAATGATAATTGTGCGCCACGAAAGCGATAAATACATTGTTTGGTATCGCCTACTAAAAATAACTTTTGTTGTTTATAGGGATTGATGGTATCGGTTAATTTGGTAATGATATCCCATTGTGCGGGGTCTGTATCTTGGCATTCATCGACCATGATATAGCGATAGCTTTCTTGTAAGGATGTTTGTATGTGTTTAATGTTTAGTAAGGTATTGGTTTTTTCAATTAAGTCATTATAGTCTAGGCAAATATGATCATTTTTTAGACGTGTATAATGATTTTTAGCTTCTTTATATAGGCTTAGTAATGCTTGTGTTAATGGGGTAAAGGTTTGTTTTTGGTTTTCTGTATAGGTATGGATTGTATGTCTATTTTTAAAACAGGCGAGTAAATCATTTTCTAGTCTTGATTCGGAATGTTCTAGTAAATAGGTTTCAATGGCTTTATGTTTTTTATTAAGTGCATTTTGGATACATTCTTTGATGGCTTTTTTTGCTAAAAATTGGCTTTCATCATCACTTAAGATAGTGGCTAATGGCGAGATGTCTAATTGAAATGCATACTGTTGTAGTAGGTGTTTGCAAAACCCATGGAAGGTAGTAATTGGAGCTTGGTATAATAGAGGGACAAGTGCTTCAAAATGGGGGTCTTTTTGAGATTCTTTATGGATGATTTTATAAATTCTATGAAGACATTCTGAAGCGGCTTTATTGGTGAATGTGAGCGCTAGGATCTGTGTTGGTTTTAGATTTGGGTCTTGTTTTAGTAGGGTGTAATAGCGATCTACAAATAACGTTGTTTTTCCAGAACCAGCACCTGCTTCTACCAAAATATTTCCGGAATTGAGGACAGCTTCTTTTTGTTTTTCTGTTAAGTTCATTGGTTTTTATAATTAGGTTTCCGACAGATTAGTGAGTTTGAACAAAAGTAACAGGTTTCTTGTGATTGTATTATATCATGCTCAAGGTTAGGGTGGGGGGCGTGTGTAAAATGATTATCTTGGATTAATTCTATGAGCTTGTGAAGATGATTTTTTATGGTTTTTGGAAAGGATGCCGTTAATAGAAAGGGTCTTTTTCTTTTTTCTAGATATTCTTTTTTAAATGATTCTTGGCAAGCTGGGATTGCTAATGTTGTTTTGTCGTGATTATGAATTTGAAAGTATATTAATGCATCTATTATTTCGTTTTCGTTACATAATAAATAGATGGGGAGTTGTAATGATTTTCCGTTTTTAATATCAGCTGGAGATGCTATTTTTTTTCCTGTTTTGTAGTCTACAATGACTGTGCCTGTTTTGGTTTGAAATAGAGCATCTACTACTGCTTTTATCACGGTGTTGTTAATTATAATGCTTTGTTTTGTTTCGGTGTCGATTGGTTTTAATAGATAGTCATTTTCGTGATAAATATCGATAATGGTATGGATCAGCCCTGGGGTTGATTCATGCCCAAGTAATTGATGCCGTTTAATGGACCACATTGCATTATTGGGAACGTTGCTTAATTGCTGATTTGCTATTGTGGTTAGTGTTGTTAAAGATGTTTTTTTTGTAGGATTAGGGTGTTTTTTTAGCCATTTATTAAACTCTTCCATCATTTTATGAATTATGATTCCCCAGTCTTTGGCTGATATACTTTGTTGTATTTCTTGCTCTGGTTCAAGTTTTAAAACGTAATGTAACCAAAATTTATAAGGACATGATTGGTATGTGTCTATCATGGTTGCGGATAGCTCTGGAAAGGTTACGTTATGGGTTTTGAGGGAATTGTTTTTTTTATTAGTTTTTTTTCTTTTTAAAACTGTTTTAGATTTGCTTTCTTTTTTTAGAGAGGGTTTTACTTTTTTGAGATTTAAAGGGATGGTTTCTGTGTCATGGACGGTTTTTGCATTACTAAGGTATAGCGTGTTACTTGTGTTGTGTAAGTTAGTAAGATACATGGTTAAAAGGGTGTAACTATTGTTTTTATTATTGGGTTGAAATAGAGGTTTTAGTGTTTCAAAATAGTCCTTCGAATTATCTATGTTTTGGTACATGGTATGATTTAATCCAAGTATAAAATAGCTTGTGTTTGGCTTAAATAGGGTTGTTTCTATGTGTGTTAGGCTTATGGGGTGTTTTTCTGTAGGAGAATCGGCATAAAGATGGGTTAATGCATGTATGAGCCAATCACAAGCGAAGTGGGAGCTATATTCTGTTGCTGGTAGTGTGCTTAGGTATGTTAACTGAATAGCCATGAAATCTAATACTTTTTCTTTTGTTTTTAAGATAGCTTGATTATTTTGTGACTGTAATACGTCAAAATGATCGGAAAAGGTTAAAAGGTGGTTAAACCAGATTGAAGGACTAATATTTTGTGTTAATATCTCATGGTATTTATGTATTGTTAGTATGGTTTTTAACTGGTTTTCAATGCTTGAGATAGCCGTATTTGGTTTTTGTTTTGTTATGTTTTCTAGTAATGACTGGATGTTTTTTATAGTAGGTGTTTTGGCATGTGTCTCAATATATTGTTTTACTTGGTTTATGTTTATTATTAATTGGTTTGAATGATTACGTTGTAACCATGGATGACTAGTCATGGTTGCTAGGCTTTCGAGAGAAAAAGGTGTTTTAATAAATGTTAATAAACTAATTATAGAATCTATTATGTTTTGGTTACTTTCCTTTTTTTTTGCTGAATTTATAGGGATGTTATGTTTTATAAGTATTTGTTCTATGCTTTGTTTGTAAGCTGGGTTTCTTGGGATGATCATGCAAAATGTTGTTTCGGGTTCTTTTTTTGATAGGTTATGCATGTTATGAATGGTGTTCTCTATTTCTTCTAGATGTGTTTCGTATTCTTTAATTATAGTTTGTTCTAGTAGGGGGGGGTGCTTTTCAGAAATAGCATTTATATTAGGAATAGATTGTTCTAACCAGTTAATTTCTTGCTCAAAGCCTGTATCTAAGAGCCATGTTGATTGTGTGTTTTGAATGATGTTATAAATGCATCGTTTATGCCAAGGTTCGGTTAATGTAGTGTTTATAAAAAAATATTCACTGATAGTTGCCAGTTTTGGTGCTGATGTTGTTTGTTTGTAATATGATTTAAGGTTTATTGAGTGATTTTGTGTAAGGTATTGCTGAAATTCATGGTGTAAATCATTTAATTGATCTGTCATTTCACTATCAAATAATGACTTTTTTTTCATTATTTTTTGTGTTGATAGTGCTTCATTGATAAAGTGTTGGATAGCATTTTCCATTAGTGTATGGGATGCATAGAGTGTTTTGCGAAAGGGAATGTGTTGAAAGTGGTGTAGATAATTTTTGAAGTACAATAAGAGGAAGTTTTTGTTTTTTGAATATGTTTCAGTATAAGAAATGTTTATTAGTTCTTCTAAGGATATGGTTATGGGGGATGTTTCTAGTGTTGTATTGCTTTGAAGGGTTTCTTCTAGGTTTGACACATGGGTTTTATTATCACAGATAATTGCTGTTGTATGGGGTTGATACGATAGGTTTGTTAATAGTGTTTGGAAGCCCTTTGACTCGGTAATAGGGATGTTTGTTGTTTTGTATAAGTAATGATGTTTCATAGTTAGGAGTATATCATATGTGGATGGTCTAATTATTTATTATATTTTCTTGTTTAAATCTTCTTGTGAAAGGGAACTATCACATATGGATAAGTATGGGGGACTTGTTAAACGATTGGTTATCCTTTGTTTATATATTTTGCTAACAGTTCCTTTGGGGGCTTATAATGTTTTTGTTGAGCAGGATAAGAAAGGGTTTCAGCTTTTAGTCGATAATAATCCTTTTTTGGTTAGGGCTGTTCATTGGGAATACCTACCTCATGGAAGTTTGCCATCTTATTATTTTTGGGGTTCTGATGATACTTTTATTAAGGATGTTTTGGATTATCAAATGCCACTATTATCAGGGATGGGTATTAATACGATTTGCTTACAAGCGGGTGTGCCAGCACGTTGGATAAGTTATATTTATGAAACATATGGGATTTATTCTGTAATTCAGTATGCGTTGGATGATGTTGATTTTTCAAATAAAGAAATACTTGCTGATGTGATAGAAGCGATTCATTTTCAGGCTTTGTCATATCAAGATTCGTTTGGGTTTTTGTATTTGTTGTTAGGTAATGATGAGGTCTTTCGACAGGAATCAGGTAATCTTATGCCATATCAAGTTACGACTGAAAAATTGGTTGAGATAAAGGTGCGTAAGGTTTACCCATTTTATGGGGATGCTATTGATGCTTTAAACGAGGCTGGGTTTGGTTTTCCAATTGCTGTGGTGGGTTTGCCGTTTGCTCATCTTGATTTAATTAATCAATATTGTCCTAATGCAGATATTATTTCAGTTAGTCTTTATCATGCGAACTATTTTACTAAGTTTCTAGAAAATGTGAATGATCGTTTGGGGATGCCTGTTTTTTTTCATGGGATTGGTGCCGATTCTCATCATGCTCAGTTTGATGCTGATGACCATGTGATGCAGGCTGTTAATCTTAAGGAGCAGTGGAAGTTAGTTTATTCTAATTGGTATCATAATGGTTTTGGAAATAGTTTAGGGGCGGCGATGATGCATTGGGCGGATCGTCGTTATTTAGCAGGTAATGTTATGTCAAAATGGACGGAGCCTCTTTATGCATATGATTTTTATCCTGATGAGAATAATGTGAATGGTGAATGGTTTGGTATTGTTTCGAAGCAATCTGTTGATTATAGGGGGTTTTATGAGGTGGTTCCTAGGACGTCTTATCACGTACTTCAGAAGTTATTTCGTTTTAATTATGAGGAGGGTAGTACTGAGGAGATAGTATCCTATTGGAATTCTTTTTTACCTTCAGATTATTCTTATACCTATAGTTTTTATTTGTTGCAACAGGATAGTCAGTCTTTTTCTAAACTGTATTTAAGTCAGTCACGATTATATTTGGGGAGTGGGGCAAAGCGTTATTTTTTGTCGGCTGATAAAAGTGAGTCTGGTTATGATTATTTTCAGTCTTTATATACGACCCTGGTTATTAAGCCAACTTCTTTTGTTGATGCGACTATCGATCTGAATCTTGCTGGACGTGTTTCGGATATTGATTTAAATCAACGTGTTTATGAATCTCGTTATCGAGAGAATGGGGGAAGGGTGTCTTTATATCGAGCGTTTGTACGATTGGATGAACCTTATTTTAAGTTATTTGGATTTTATCGTTATCCTTATTATAAATTATGGGATCAGGATGATTTTTTTAATTTGATTCCAAAAGACTATGATTTGGATCGACTGGATGCTTATCAGAGTAAATCGTTTAATGGTGTCATGTTGAAGGGGCGTCGTTTTTTGAATTCTGTAACATTGATGGTGGGGCCAGAGTTGTATGAGGGGGCAAATCCTATGATCTTGTTGTCGTATCGACTCAAGACATGGTTAGGAGATGTCTCGACGCTTTTTCAGTATGATTTTGATAATCGATCCTATTTTAATTCTCTTTATGATATTGGTTACGCTAAAACAACTAAGGTTTCTTTTCATCTTAAGCAATCTTTTTTAGGTTTCACGTTAAACATAGGGGGGTTGGCAGCTGGTTTTGATTTATTAAATAAATCCTATGATGTTCTTTCTGTTTCAGATGGCGATGGGTATTTAAATTCTGGCTATGATGTTGAGAGTGTTTCTGTTTCGTATCGTGATTTGTTGGGAGGAAAGTTTTTGCTGTCTCGTGAAGGCGATTTGGGGCGTGTGTTTTTTGATTTTGGTTATTTAGGGTTGTTAGCTAATGGGGGGTATGAGTTTCCCTCTTTGTCATTGTTGCGTGTGGCTCTTAAGCCTGTTAATCGCGGTAATCAAGGTTATTTTCATTCGGGTTTTTCTTTTAATGTTGGATCTTTGTCTATTTCGCCTAGTGTGATGTATCAAAAACCATTGCAGGGACCTCGTTGGGCTGCTGGATTGCCGGAGTCTGTTGATGGAGCTGATTCTCGGTTGGGATTGAGAAATCATAGGGATCACTTCTTTTCGGTTTTTGACAATCGTTATATGGTTGGAGGTGATCTTTGGTTTGTTCAACATGATTCACGTGAAACATTGCCTTATTTTTCTCGTGTTGGTTTTGTATATCGAGATTATCGGACGCATACGGATGGTTTTGTTAGTGTCAATGGTATTGGTGAGTCTTATGTGGTAGGGTCTATTCCTGATGGGACGTTACTTGATGGTGTTTGTGAGTTTCTTTTTTATGATTCTTTTCATAGAAGGTTAGCTCAAACCTATTATGTTGGATATTCTCAATCTAGATCGGGTGATTCTCGTATGTACAAGCGAGTGGGAATTTTATCAGAATTGTTGTGGGATCGGTTGAGGGTTGAAAATAGTATGTTGTTTAATGATTTTGGTCCGTATTATGATTTTGTTGATCAGGGTTTTACGTATCCTTTTCAATTTATGTTAAAGGCTAGTATTGGAAAAGAGTTGGCGTCTTTTGCTGGTCCTCGTAGTGAGTATGGAGTTTCTTTGATGTATCGTACGCTTAATCGGGATTCTTTGTATGGTGATGATTTTAATTTAAGGGAAGAGGTTTCGATGTCAATGTATTTACAGCTTGCTATTTAGCTCTTTGTTGATTTGTTTTTTCTTTTTTTATACACTGGCTTTATGTTTGATGCGGTTGTTGATGCAAATGTAAATCGAGTTAGTGAGGGCTTGCGGGTTATTGAGGAGTACGTTCGTTTTGTTCGTTCTCATAAAGAATATACGGATAAACTTGCTGTGATTCGCAAGAAAGTGAATCGTTTGTTTGTTCAGTCTTCGGGTCATTTGGTGGCAAGGTCAGTTGATGCTGATGTTCGATCTAGAGAGATTCCGGTTAAGCGGGTTGATCTGCAGGAGTTGTTGGTGGCAAATTTTAAGCGTGTTGAGGAAGGGTTACGTGTTTTAGAGGAGTATACGGGTGATAGTGCTTGTAATGCTTTGCGCTATGATGTGTATGATTTAGAGGCAGCTGTTGTTTTGCTTGCTAAAAAACCATTGTTAAAAAAGGGATTTTATTTGATATCGTCGGATGTTGATCGTTTGAAGGATGGGGTGAGGATGGGATGTTCTTTGGTTCAGTTGCGAGATAAAGATTCTTCCAAGGATGTTATTTATCATAAGGCTTTGGAGATGGCTAATTTTGTTAAGGATTTTGAAGTTCCTTTTCTTGTTAATGATTATTTGGATATAGCGATGTTAGTTGATGCAGATGGTATTCATACGGGGCAAGATGATTTGCCGGTGTGTGATTTAATAAAGATTTGGGGGGCTCATAAATTGTATGGGCGCACTACGCATGCTTTTGATCAGGGGGTTGAGGCAAAAAAGCAAGGAGCTGATTATGTAAGTGTTGGGCCTGTTTGGGAGACGCCTTCTAAGCCAGGTCGTGATGGGATTGGGTTTGATTATTTGGAGTCTGTTAAGACGTTAGATATTCCTTATGTAGCTATTGGTGGGGTGGATGATGCGAATATTGATGCGCTTATGGCTTATTCTCCTTATATGGTAGGTGTGATTCGTTCGTTTAATTGTATTCCAGATTGGCAATTTCGGTATTTTTCGTAATTACTATTTGAGTCTGGGTTTTTCATTTGTTATAATTACTAGGTTTGGAAAAAAATAGTTAATTAGGAAGGAAAATGGCAGTAATTGTATTAGTTGGGACTCAGTGGGGAGATGAAGGTAAGGGTAAGATTACAGATATTTTAGCGGAGGAGTCAGATTATGTTGTTCGCTATCAAGGTGGCAATAATGCGGGGCATACGGTATGTGTTGGTGAGAGCACGTTTAAGCTTCATTTGATCCCTTCGGGCATTCTTTATGATTCATGTTGTTCGGTTATTGCGAATGGGGTTGTTTTAGACCCAGCTGTTATTTTGCAGGAGATGGAAACTTTAAGAAAGCAGGGGATTGTTGTTAACCCTTCTAAGTTAAAAATCTCTAGTATTGCTAACGTTATATTGCCGGTGCATCGTAAGCTAGATTCTAATCAAGAATCAAAGCGTCATCATGAAAAAATTGGTACGACTGGAAAAGGGATAGGGCCTGCTTATATGCATAAGGTTGCTCGTACGGGGATTCGTGTTCAAGATTTGTTGAAAAAATCAGTCTTAAAAAAGAAATTGTTAAAGCAAAATTGGGGCGAAGTTTTTTCTGAAGAAGAATATGATTTAGATCAGGTTGTTGATGAATATCACGGTTATGGCAAGGAGTTGGAGCCGTATGTGGTTGATTCGTCTTTGTTTGTTAATGATGCTATAGATGCGGGTAAGTCTGTTATTATGGAGGGGGCTCAAGGTACGTTGCTTGATGTTGATCATGGAACATATCCTTATGTAACGTCATCTAATCCTATTTCGGGTGCTGCTTGTGTTGGTGCGGGTATTGGGCCTCATAAGATAGAAAAGGTTATCGGTGTTACTAAGGCTTACTTGACTCGTGTTGGAGAGGGGCCATTTACAACGGAGTTAGATGATGAGTTTGGGGAATTTTTGAGAGAGCGTGGTGGTGAGTTTGGGACAACTACGGGTCGGCCAAGACGATGTGGTTGGCTTGATTTGGTTGTTTTGAAGTATGCTATTCGTGTTAATGGTATTACGGAAATTTGTTTAACTAAGTTAGATGTTTTGGATGGTTTGGATGATATTAAGGTTTGTACCCATTATAAGACTGATGATGGCGAATTATTAGATGAGTTTCCATTGGATTTAGAGGTGTATTCTTCTTGTGAGCCTGTTTATAAAACATTGCCAGGTTGGAAAGAGGATATTTCGCAGATGACTGATTTTTCTGAGTTACCTGAAGCAGCAAAGTCTTATGTTGAGTATATTGCGGCGGAGACGGGCGTTCAGATTAAGATGGTGTCTGTTGGTACAAGGCGTCGTCAGACTATTCATTTGATTACTAGGTAATTTTTTTGTATTAAGTAATCTTGTGTTTTGCAGGTGATTGCTAGGTAATTTTTTTGTATTAAGTAATCTTGTGTTTTGCAGGTGATTGCTAGGTAATTTTTTTGTATTATGTAATCTTGTGTTTTGCAGGTGATTGCTAGGTAATTTTTTCTGTTAAGTAATCTCGTGTTTTGCAGGCTTTAGGTTTGGGTTTTTCTTTTTTTACTTTTAGTTTTTGTTGGTGTGTTTTGGTTTTTGCTGATTTTTTTAGTCTGTGTTTTTTTTAAGAGTGTTGGTGAGAGCATTTGACCCATGCTGGGTTAGATTTTGCCCATTTCATTGAGCTAACTCTGCATTGATGGTTGGTGTCATCTCTTTTGAATTCTATAACTCCGTCCATGATGTATTTGACGTTGTTTAGTAGTGTTTCGTCTACGGTGCCTTCTTCTAAGACAAAGAGTGTTGTTACCCCTCCGAATGCGATTCCTGTTCTGGCGATTTGGTTCAGGAATCGTTGCACGGTTCCTAGGTCAAAGCTTATTAATAGGCTAGATATGGAGTCGATTAGGCGTCGTCCTCCTTCTTTTTCTTGAATGCTTTGCCCTATTTCGTTGCTTGCGTCAGAGATGATTCCGGCTAGTTGGTTTAATTCTAGTGTTCCGGATACAGCAAATCGTTCGTTGTCGTTTGGTGTTAGTGATGACCATGAGTAGGCATCTATGAACCGTAATAGGTTTTCTTGTTCGCATTTTGATGTATTTATGCTTGCGTTTTCTTCTAATTTTTCTCTTGTTTTTTTTGGGTCGTCATCTATTGCGATGATCAGTGATTTTTCGTTATTGTTTAGTCCGTTTGTGATAAAGTTTCTACAGAATGAGGATTTTCCTGTTCCTGTTTCGCCGACAACTAAAATGTTAGATCCTTCGGGAAAGCCTCCGTTTAGGTTTTTATCTAATGCCTTGTTGCCTGTTGGGCAAATTTTTGTTTCACGTGAAACAATCTCGGTATTATTGGAAGTTTCATTTTTTTTTGCTTGATAGCGTGTTATTAAGGCTTTAGATCGTGATTTTAAGTCTTCTACATTGAATGGCTTGATAATGTAGTCATCTGCGCCTTCTTCAAAGCCTGTGAGTTTGTTGTATTCGTCGCCGAGTGCGGATAATAGTATGATGGGGGTGTTTTCAATTGCGTGTTCGTTTCTGACGCGTCGGCAGACTTCGAACCCATTCATTTTTGGCATGACGATGTCGGATATGATAAGGTCTGGTTTTTCGTTAATAGCAAGATCTACGGCTTCTTCTCCATTTTCAGCTGAAAGGATAGTCGCGTCAAGGTCTCTTAGCATTATTTCTAACAGTGTTAGTATATTTGATTCGTCGTCTGCGATAACTATTTTTGTCATTCTATAGGGCTTGTCTTAAAACGATTCCTCTTTCAGGGAGTATTTCGAAGCTGTATTCTGATAAGTCTATGCGAGTTCCGCGCATTTTTCTGATAGAGATAGTTCGTATTCTTTTGTTGTTTTGAGGAAGTAGTTTTAGGTGGATTATGCCTGAAGAGGCAAATTCTTCGATTCCAAAAAAGCTTACCTTTGTTGATCCTACGGGGATGTACGAGGTGAGTAATGTCGTGCAGTTGTCGATAGACTCTACTTCAAAGATGAGTGATCTTATGTATTCTATGACATCGGGGATACTGTTATCTGATAGGATGAGTGGCGCTATTGGATCTATTACGATTCGGGTTGGGTTGATTGATTTTATGTATTCGGTTATTTTGTTGACGATTAGTTTTGAGTCGATTGTGTTGCCTTCTTTATCTTTGCTTGATCCGAAGTAGGTTGTGATGTCTATTATGTTTAGTTTTCCGTTTTGGAGGTAGTGTTGTAGGTCCCAGCCCAGTGCTTCTGCATCCTTGATGACGTGATCTGGTTTTTCGTCAATTGAAATGTAGATCGTGTTTTCGTTGTTTTTGAGGCCTTCTAGTAGGAATTGGAGTGATAGAATGGTTTTTCCTGTCCCTGGCTCTCCTGATATTAGGTAGGATTTTCCAGTTGGTAGGCCCCCGTAGGTTAGTTGGTCTAGGCCTGCGATTCCTGATGGTGTTCGTGTTTGTTCTTTTGTTTTGTTTAGCATGAGTATAGATTTACTATAATTCAACAATTTTTTACTTGCAAGCAGTTCTTCTTTGTTTATTTTATCATTTCTTGGTGTTATTATTGATTTATATATGTCTCATTTATCTTATGTTATTTCGGTCTCTAATCAGAAGGGTGGCGTTGGTAAGACTACGACTGCTATTAATTTGTCTTCTTTTTTGTCGGTAGAAAATAAAAAGGTTTTGTTGATTGATTTAGATCCGCAGGCGAATGCTACTTCTGGCGTTGGCGTGGATCATGATAAGGTGGGGCATGATATTTATGATGCTATGACGGAAAAGTGTGAGGTAAAGGATTGTATTTATCCGACAGCTTTTGATGGCTTGCATGTTTTGCCTTCGACTCAAAATTTAGCAGCTTTGGAATTGGAGCTTGTGGATCATGTTTCACGTGAAACATATTTGAAAAAATTAATAGAGCCATTAAAGCAGGTTTATGATTTTATTATTGTTGATTGTCCTCCTTCTTTAGGGCTTTTGACGTTGAATGGGTTGGTTGCTTCGGATTATGTTTTAATACCTGTTCAGTGTGAGTATTTTGCTTTGGAAGGTATTTCTCATTTAGTAAGCACGTTGGAAAGTGTTCGGTTGCATTTGAATCCTGGTTTGGAAATTGCGGGTATTTTACTTACAATGTTTGATCGTCGAACGGCTTTAAATCGTGAGGTTGTTGATAATGCCCGACGTTTTTTTAAGCGGCTTGTATTTCAGACGATTGTTCCAAGAAATATCAAGTTAACGGAAGCCCCAAGTCATGGGATTCCTATTTTGTTGTATCAGCCAAATTGTGCGGGTGCAGAAGCTTATTTAGATTTGACTAAGGAGGTTATGGATCGTGTCAAAGGGTGATAAACAAATTTCGAAATTAGGGAGAGGGCTGGATGCTGTTTTTGGGCGTTCATTTGTGGGGGGAGGGCGAAGTGTTATTGAGATTCCAATTGAAAAGATTAAGGCCAATGAATATCAGCCAAGAAAAATGTTTGATGAAGCGGCTTTGCATAAATTGATTAATTCTATTAATAAAAATGGTTTGGCTCAGCCTATTATTGTTAGGCCTCTTGATGATGGTTTTTATGAGTTAATTGCGGGAGAGCGTCGATTAAGAGCGTGTCGTTTAGCTGGATATAAGGCGGTGCCTTCTATTGTTAAGGATGTATCTAATTTAGAATCGTTACAATTGGCTTTAGTTGAAAATTTAGATCGAGAAGATTTGAATCCTTTAGAGGAAGCTGAGGGGTATCAGCGACTTATTGCTGAGTTTAAGTATACGCATAGTATGATTGCTGAATTGTTTGGAAAGAGTCGGTCGTCTGTTACTAATATATTGCGGCTTATTGCCTTGCCTGATAGTGTTAAGAGTGCTATTCAGCATAATTTGATTTCAGAAGGGCATGCTAGGGCTTTATTGGGTTTGGACGATAAGACTAAGATTGATGATGTTTTAAAGGATGTTATTGATGGTAAGTTAAGTGTTCGAGAGGTAGAGCATATGGTGTTTGATTTAAATAATAAAGCGGAACAGCTAAGTATTTTGACAGCGGAAGAGGAGGGGGCTGTTTCTAAGCATATGCCTTTTTTTGATCGTATTAAATCGAGTTTTGAGGATAAGGGTGTTAGAGTTGCCTGTTCTGGATCGAGTCAGAAAGGTCGCATTTCTTTTTCTTATTCGTCAGAAGATGAATTATATAAATTAGTGGATCTTTTTGTTTCTAAGTAACTACTTTTTTTAGATAGATAAGGCTGTTTTTTTCAATAAATGAAACGGATTTGTTTTGTGAATAGAGTTTTTGCTGATCTTTGCTTATTGGAATGTATAAGGTGCTGTTTTTTAGGGCTAGTTTTTTTATAATTAATTCTATTTTTTCTAAGCTAGCGAAGGCTTTTGCTGTTATGACATGAGGTTTTGTGGGTGGTTTCCATTCAAATAGGTTTTTGGTTATTATGGTTATGTTGTTAAGCTTTAAGTTTGTTTTTATATGGTTTAAAAAGTGTGTTTTTCTTGATTTTGACTCGATGGCGTAGACTGTATTTTGAGGGTTAGTGATTGCTATTGGAATGGCGGGTAGTCCAGAGCCTGAGCCAAAATCAAAAATAATTTTAGGTTTATTTTCGATGATGGAGGCGAGTGTTATGCTATCGTTTATGTGAAAATCTAATAAATTGTAAGCTTTTTTTGAGTATATATTTGTTTTTTCGTTATAGTGTTTTAGTTCGTTTATATAATTATTTATTGTGTCGTTCATTAGGTTGTTTGGGGCTGTTTGGTGATGCTTTTTTAGTGTGTTGTTTGTAATGCTTTTTTTGTACTTCGTGTGTTGTGATGGCAGATTGCAATGGCTAGTGCGTCAGCTGCGTCGTCTGGCTTTGGAATATCTTTGAGGTTTAATAATTTTTTTACCATATATTGCACTTGTGATTTAGATGCTTGTCCATAGCCAGAAATACCGGATTTTATTTGTGATGGCGTATATGATTCAATAGGAATTCGAGAAGCTTGTGCTATTAATAAATAAATACCTCTTGCTTGTGCTACGGCTAAGGCAGTTTTTGTGTTTGAGTTAAAGAACAATTCTTCAATGGCAACTTCATTAATTTTATGTTTTGTTAGAATTTTTTTGAATGCGGATGCAATGATCTCTAATCGTTCTGCTAATGTTTTATCTGCGGGTGTTGTAATAATTCCATAATCGCAAATTGAATATTTAGAACCTTTGATATCAATAATCCCATATCCTGTTGTTGCTAGCCCTGGATCAATGCCTAATATTTTCATAATTTTATTAGGTTTGTTAATACGGTATAGATGGTATCGTTTGGTTTTACCATATTTCTAAAATTAATTCTTTTGGTTGATTGAATTTCCGTTTGGTTTGGGGTTTTAGGTTCATCAATCCAGCTTTCTAAGGTTATGTTTTTGATGTCTGCTATTTTGTGATTATGTTGATTGTATAAACTAGCGTTACAACTCCATGTGTGATTTCCGTTTTTATTGATTTTTTCTAAATAAGCGCATAAGGCATCCTCTATACTCATCCATTGCATCACTCCCATCATAATAGGGTTGTTTGGGAAATGTCCTTTTGTTAATGGATGAGACTTTGGGTACGTGTATTTTGATATGATTTCATTTTCAGTGATGTATAGGGTGTCAGCAAGTATCATTTCTTTAGCTTTGTGACGTTTTTCTTTGTTAATAGGGAGCCCTTCCTTTGTTGGTTTTGTGAATGATGTTTGCTCTGGGGTTGTAGTATGTTTATTTGTGGTAAAAATTGCTGTCATTTCACCTGACGCAATTTCTGTGTTGTCTTGGTATAATGATCCACTATATTTTAAGAAGTTATTTTTGGCGTTAATTCGTTTAACATGACCTGTTAGTGGTTCGTTAGCTTTGTAGTGTTTTTTTGATTGAAAGTTTGATATGGCTGCAAACATAACCATTTCATTTTCTTTTAGTTTCCCGCTTACTACGATGGATGCTAAAGCTAAAACTTCCATTAATATAGGTGTTTGTAAGACAAGTTTTCCGCTATGGTGTTCTTTTAAAAAGATAGAGCGATTTAGAGGATCATTCTTAAGTATGTTGAGAGTTAGATTTCCGGATACTATTTTAGAGTCTTGCATAGATATGGAGTCTATAAGTAAGTTTTCATATCTATGAATGATATGGTCTTTAATATTTTCTTGTGTTAGTTCTTTTGTCAATTTCGTTGAAGCTCCTCTTGTAAATGTTTGATGGATTTTGATAGTAAGCGAGATATGTGCATTTGAGATAGTTCTAATCTTTCGGCAATTTCTGCTTGAGATAATCCGCCGTAAAATCGTAAGTAAATAATTCTTCGTTCACGTGTTGATAATTTTAAGATCGCTTGTTTTAAGGTTTCTTTATTAAGCATACTATCTTCTTTGTTGCTTGATGGGATTTGATCGATTAAGGTTGGTTCGTTTTGTCCTCCGGATCCATATGAATCAGATTTATAAGATGGAGAGTCTAGAGAAATTACTTTGATATTTTGGCCTGCCTCCATAGCTTCAATTACTTTTTCTTCTTCAACATCAAGTTTTAATGCAATATCTTTTATTGTTAGTTGAATGCCTTCCATTTGAGCTTCGTATATTTCTGTTTTAACACGTGAATATAATTCTTGTATTTTTCTTGGTACTTTCACAAGTTTGCTTTTGTCTCTAAAATAATGTTTTATTTCTCCAATTATGTTGGGCGTTGCAAAGGTTGAAAATTCTGTGTTTTTTTCTAGTTTAAAGCGATCTAAGGCTTTGATAAGCGCAATTGAGCCCACTTGTATTAAGTCATCAACGTCATTTTTGTTAAATGCTAATTTTCTGGCAATATATTCTATTAAAGGTTGGTAGTTTTTAAGAATTTTCTCTTTTAGAGCATCGTTTTTGGTATCACAATATTCTTTTACTAATGGATCTAATTTTGGGTTCACCTGATAATGCTCTTTTTTTAAGGGTATTTTAGTTAGAATAATATCATAGTCATTGTTATAATTTCAAACAGCATGTATGTATATGATTCAAGAAAAGTAAAATTAGGTGATACTTTTTTGTGTTTGCCGGGGGGAGAGGCTTACTGTAATGAGGCTTTAGCTAAGGGGGCAAAAGAGATTTTGAAGGTTACAAGAAAAGAGATGGCTGCATTAGCTAATTCTTTTTTTTCATATCCTTCTAAACAATTAACGGTTATTGGAGTAACCGGCACGAACGGAAAAACATCGGTTTGTCATTTTGTTGCGGAGGTGTTAAAAACATTGGGGTATCATTCTTTTACCCAGGGGACACTTACTCATCGTTTAACTACACCAGAATCTTTAGATACGTTTCAGGCGATGGATGGTCATCTTAAAGATGGTGGAACATATTTTGTCATGGAAGTATCGTCGCATGGGATTGCTCAAGATCGTGTTGCTGGGATTGATTTTGATGTAACGTGTTTGACTAATATTAGTCAGGATCATTTAGATTTTCATGGTTCTTTTGAGGCTTATCAGCAGGTTAAACTAGGTTTTATGGAAGGTTCTGGTGGAATTAAAATTTATCCGGATGACTTTCAGTCTGTTTGCTTGGATGATGAGGCTAGTCATTACACATCGTTTCAAACTTTAAATAAAAAAGCAGCTTTAGCTATTTTGCTGGCGTGTGGTTTGGACCGGGACAAGGTTTTGGCTGCGTTAATGAAGGTTATGCCTCCAAAAGGAAGATTTGAGGCAGTTTTTTCTAAAGCACCTTTTCATGTGATTGTTGATTATGCTCATTCTCCTCATGGTGTTGAAGTAGTTTTAAAGGCAGCTAAAAAACAACTTAACTTGTCTAAAGGAAGGTTGTTGGTATGTTATGGTTGTGGAGGTGATCGGGATCGTTTAAAAAGGCCTCTTATGGCTCGTGTGGTTAGTGAGTTGTCCGATTATAGTGTTATTACTAATGATAATCCACGAACAGAAGATCCTAATCAAATTGTTTCTGATATTAAAAAGGGAATTCAGCAGGGGCATTCTTTTGAGGTTAAATTAGATAGGAAAAAAGCAATTGAACATGTTTGTTTAAGAGCAGAAAAAGATGATATGGTTCTTATTATAGGAAAAGGGCATGAATCGTATCAAATTATTGGGGATAAAACTATTCCATTTTGTGACGTAGCCGTTTCGCAGGATGTTTTATCAAAGCTGGGATATTAATTTGAAAGTTTCAATTGATTCGAGAACAATACAGCCTGGTGAGTATTTTATTCCAGTACAAGGTACTCATTTTAATGGTCGTGATTTTGTATCAGAGGTTATTTCAAAGGGGGGGCATGTTTTGGATGTAGATTTGGAAACATATGCTAAATCATATCGCAAAAAATTAACATGTAAAGTGATTGCGATTGTTGGATCAGCTGGAAAGACGACGGTAAAAGATATGATTGCGGGTGTGTTAGCTCAACGCTTTACTGTTGTTAAGACAGAGGAAAATAATAATAATGAATTCGGTGTTCCATTAACGGTGTTGGCAGCTGATGCAGATACAGATTTTCTATTAGTTGAAATGGGAATGCGAAAAAAAAATGATTTAAAATATTTAACACAGATCGTTCAGCCGGATTGTATTATATTTACGGGTGTAGGTAAGACTCATATTGAGTTTTTTAAATCTCAATATCATCTTGCGTTAGCAAAGATAGAAGTATTTCGTTCACAGCTAAAGTGGCAATTAGGTAAGCGAGTGTGTTTTCTTAGTGGGGCTAGTGATTATTATGATCTTGTTGTATCAAAAGCAGATTCTGTTGGTTATCATCTGGTAACGTATACGGGAGATGATAAGGTTTCTGAAAATATTAATTTGTGTTATCAGTTAGGATCCTATTATGATATTTCTTCAGCTTGTATTGAACGTGGTATTTCAACGAGTTCTCGTTCTGTACATCGAATGAATCATATACAAAAAAATCAGATTTTATTAATTGATGATACGTATAATTCTAACCCTAGTGGAGTGTTATATGCTTTTCAGTATTTAGCACGTTATGAGGGACGGAAAATAGCGGTTTTAGGTGATATGCTAGAGTTGGGTTCTCATTCTTTAAAAGAACACAAAGCTGTTGGGCAGTTAGCTGTTGATTATGGTATTGATATGTTATTTTTGTATGGTAGTGAGATGGCAGCTGTATCAGTAATGGATATTCCTGTTTATCATTTTAATGACAAAGAATTGTTGGTATCGTATTTAAAAGATGAGATTAAAATAGGTGATGTTGTATTGTTGAAGGGGTCTCGGTCTTTAGAAATGGAGGATGTTGTACATCAGTTAGATCATGTTATATCTTAACGTTTTTTTTGTTTTTTGTGTTTCGGTTGGCTTGCAGTTTAGTTTGTTATTACTGTTTAAGTCTCGAAAATTGTTTCAGCCTATTTATGCTTTAAGCCCCCAACGGCATCAGCTAAAACAATTTACACCTTCGCTAGGAGGGATTGGTATTTTAGTGTCATTGTGGATTGTTTGGTTTTTATATGGGATGGTTTTGTTGTCAGAAAGTTTGTTGTGGGCTTTGATTGTATTTACTTCTTTTTCTGTTTTAGGGTTTATTGATGATAGTCGATCGTTACTTAAGAAAAATAATCAAGGGCTTACAACTAAGCAAAAATTTTTATGTCAACTTATTTTGGCGGTTACTCTGATTTTTGGTTATTCTTATTTTTTTGTTTCTTTATCAATTCCTATTCTCATTTTATATGCGTTTGTTATGGTTGGTTCTTCTAATGCTACAAATCTTACAGATGGATTAGATGGATTGTTAGTGAGTTGTAGCATAGTAACGTTATTAGGCTTTTTTTTGTTAGGGGGCGTAGAGATTCAGGTTTTTTCAATTTTTCTGATTAGTGTTTTAGCTGGTTTTTTTGTGTTTAATAAACACCCTGCTAAGGTTTTTATGGGAGATACGGGATCGTTGGGTTTAGGTGCTTTGTTTGCTGCTATGGCTATTACTATGGGAAATGTGTGGATTTTAATTCCTTTGGGAGCTGTGTATATTTTGGAAACGATTTCGGTGATAATTCAAGTTCTATATTTTAAAAGGACACGGAAACGTATTTTTTTAATGGCGCCTCTTCATCATCATTTTGAGTTACTTGGGTTATCAGAACCTCGTATTGTGACTTTGTTTGTTGGGTTTTCGTTTATGTGTCTATTGGTTTGGATTGTGGTTTAGACTACACAAGTTATTTTTTTTTGGTTAAACTGTATTGTAATGTTATTTTTACGTAAATCTGTTGTTTTATGTTTGTTATGTCTTACTGTGCTTAGTCAATCATGTAAGAATAAAGAGATTGATTCATCAATTTTAGAAAACCAAAATAATTCTGTTGTTAAGTTAGTTACTACTAAGGGAAATATTTTTATTGAGTTGTATAATCAAGAAGCTCCTATTTCTGTAGAGAATTTTTTGACTTATGTTAAACAAGGTTTTTATGATGGTACAATTTTTCATCGAGTGATTGATGGTTTTATGATTCAAGGTGGTGGTTTCACAGCTGATATGGTTCAAAAAGAGGTCAATGCTTCTATTAAGAATGAGGCTATTAACGGGTTAAGTAATAAGAGGGGAAAGCTTGCTATGGCACGAACAAATATAGTAGATAGTGCAACCTCACAATTTTTTATCAATGTTAATGACAATTATTTTTTGGATCATAAAAGTATTAATCCACAGGAATATGGTTATGCTGTTTTTGGAAATGTTATTGAAGGAATGGATGTTGTTGATACTATTAAAGTTACACCAACTCAATTTAAAGCGCCTTATGAAAATGTTCCTAAAGAGCCTATTATTATTAAGGATGTTGTTATTATTCAGTAGTTGATTTAATTATTATCTCTTGTTTGAATGCTGAATTACTTGAAATTTTTGTTCCATGAAGAGTGTAGTGGATAGTATTTTTTAGAGGGTGAGATAGGGTTATTATATTTTTAACTTTTTTGATTGATATGCTTTTATTGTAAATAAGGTCGTTGGTATTGGTTTTGTTGAGACATATCATTAATGAAATATAATCAGCTATGCCTAGATAGGTTTGTAATGTTGCTAATTCTGCTGCTGATGGAGAAGGGTCGATGGTTGCTAATAGATTTTTTTGATGGGTTTTTTCGGTTTCTTGAAATGAGGCTAAGGCTTTTTGTTCCTTTTGGTTGGTTGTGTTAGTGAGTCTAATCGTGCTGAGGTAGCTATTATGTTTGCTTACCAAATAACCAACCAATGGATCTTGTATGGTTCCAATTTCACGTGAGTGAGTCCATATATTTATGTGAGATAAAGTGTCTATTTGTTGAAAATCAAGTGGGTAGTTTGTTTTTTTATTTAATAAAGGTTTTTTTTCCCATTCTTGCCATCCATGATCATGATAATGGCAGGCTATTGCTAAGGGTAGTATTAGGTTTTTAGGAATTGTATCAAGAATGAGCGTTTCAACAATGATACGTGATAAATGGGCATGTGTAAGTTGAGAAATTACGATGGTGGGTTCATAATAAATCACTTTATGATGATACTGGTTTGAAGCTTGTTTGTGTAGGTTATTATTATTTACACTTAATTTGCTATCTAATCTAACTTATACTAGATTGTAGTATGGTTGATGATAAAATTGCAGTTTTGGGTACGGGAATTACGGCTAAAAGTGTTTTGGCGTTTGCTCATAAGCATCAGATTAAGGTTGTTGATGTTGAAGATGCTACTTTAATTATTGCTTCTCCTGGGATTGATCCTGCCTTGTATCCGAAAACAAAGACACCGATTATTTCAGATATTGAATGGGCTTATCGGTTATTTCAATTATCTAATAATCCTCCTAAGTTAATTGGTGTGACAGGTACGAATGGGAAATCTACTGTAACGGCTTTAATTTCTCATGTTTGTGATATTCCTTATGCTGGTAATATTGGAGTTCCTTTAATGAATTATGTTGGTTTAGAAGAGGAATTTCCTTGTATTGTAGTAGAGCTTAGTAGTTATCAATTAGAGACATGTTTTGATTTTCGTGCTGATATTGCGGTAATTTTAAATATTTCTCCAGATCATTTGGGTCGTCATAAAACGATGGATGCTTATATTAATGAAAAGAAAAAATGTTTTATCAATCAAACGAGTGATGATGTTTTGATTTTTAATGCAGAAGATGATGCTGTTGTTGCTATGGTTCAAGATGGTAAAGGACGTAAAATATCATTTTCATATCACGATATTACGGATACTTTTAACTTGGTTAAGTCTTTAGTTGGAAGGCATAATTATCTTAATGCAGCGATTGCTTTAAAAGTTGCGTCTTGTTTAAATTTAGAGGCAGATGTGTCATTTCGTAGTTTACATTCTTTTAAGTCTCTTAAGCATCGTTTGGAGTATGTGTGTGAGTATCAAGGTATTCGTATTTATAATGATTCAAAAGCGACGAATCCAGAATCTACCATTATTGGGATTAATGCCTTTGATGATCCAGTTTGGTTGCTATGTTGTGGCGATGATAAAGGGCTTAATTTTGATACGTTAGTGGATTGTATTCGTCAACGTGTTTTAGGGGTTGTTTTGTTTGGGGGCATTTCAGCTCGGTTAGGGGCTATGATTAGTGATCAGTGTCCAAATTGTCAGCTTATTTATGCCGATGATTTAAAGGATGCTATTGAGAAGGGTATCCACTCTGCTAAGAAGCAGGATGTTTTATTATTTTCTCCTTCGTCATCGAGTTTTGATCATTTTAATGGGTTTGAAGATCGGGGGAATCAATTTATTGATGGAGTTAACACTTATGTTGAAACAGCATTGGTATAAAGTTGATTGGTCATTAATGATCCCTGTTTTTTTGTTATTAATTATAGGTATTATTATGCTTATTTCTACTAGTTCGATTATAGGCTTTTCTAATTATAATGATGCTTATTTTTTTGTTAAACGGCATTTGATTTATTTAGTAATTGGGTTTTGTGCTTGTTTTGTTGGTATTGTGACCCCTCATGTTTTATATAAGCGTTTTTTGGGTGTGTTATTTGTTTTTGTTATTATAGCTCTTATTTTAACGTTAACACCGTTGGGTGTTACAGTCGGTGGTGCTCAGCGTTGGTTGGATATTGGGCTATTTCGGTTTCAACCTGTTGAAATGCTTAAATTTGTTGTGGTTGTTTTTATTGCAGTTGGATTAGACCGATCACAAGCTTATTTAAATAATTTTGTAAAAGGATGTTTGCCGTTACTGTTGGTTATTTCTATTCCGTTAGGATTGGTTGTTTTGCAACCAGATTTAGGTAATACTGCGATTATTTTAATGGTTGTGGGATGTTTGTTTTTTTTATCAAAAATGCCGTTAAAGCATATTTTTATGTTAGGCGGATTATCATTGTCCGGTGTTTGTGTGATTATTATGTCTCACAGTTATCAAATGCAGCGAATTATTTCTTTTTTAAATCCTTGGGATGATCCTTTAGGAAATAATTATCATATGATTCAGTCTTTAATTGCGATAGGATCTGGTGGATTATTTGGTCTTGGGCTTGGTGAAAGTAAATTAAAGTATTTTTATTTACCATTACAATATTCTGATTTTATATATTCTATCATTTGTGAAGAAGGCGGTTTTTTCTTTGCTACTTTTGTTTTAATTCTTTTTTTTACGATATTATTAAAAACGTTTTTCATTGTTAAAAAATCAGATTCAGAGTTTAGCTTTTTTTTAGGGATGGGATGTGGTTTATTAATATGTGTTCAGGCTGTTATTAATATTGCTGTTGTGATTGGTTTGTTACCTGTTACAGGCTTGCCATTAACGTTTATTTCTTTTGGAGGGACATCTTTGATTACATCGTTGTTTTATGTGGGGGTTATTCTTAATATTTCTAATGATTATGAATTAAAACATTATTCGATTCGATCATGATAGTGTTAACAGCAAGTGGTACAGGGGGACATGTTTATCCAGCAATTGCAGTTGCTCAGTATCTGAAAGAAAAAGAATTTTCTTTTTTGATTGAACAAGGGCGAGTGTCTCAGTCGATTTTAGATCGACATCAGTATGATTATGAGGCATTCCCTATTTTTAGGAAAAAATTGTGGAGTTATTTTGTTGGTTTTTTTAAGGCTTTTTTTTATTTTAGAAATCATAATGTTCAATATGTATATAGTTTTGGGGGCTATGTTACCATTCCTATTGTTTTGGCTGCCTGTTTTTGCCGGATTCCGGTTATGTTGTTTGAACAAAATACGATTCCTGGTAGGGCTAATCGATTGCTATCACGATGCGTCTCAAAGATTTGTTTATCATTTCAAGAATCTGAAAAATATTTTAATAAAAAGGCTATTGTGGGAGGTAACCCTATCAGAAGTGTATACTTGTCAGATTCTGTTGTTGACTCTTTGTTATCGCTATCTTGGAAGCCTGGTAAGCGTTGTTTAGTATTTGGAGGTAGCCAAGGGGCAAGTTCATTAAATAGTTTTATTGAATCACATTATGAATGGTTTGAATCGCAAGGGGTTAGTTTAATTCATATTATGGGCGAAGCATCCTATCGTGATGTTTATGCTGATCAGCCTCAGATTATTTGTGACTCAGCTAGTGGTGTAAAACGTGTGATTGTACCTTATATTGATGATATGAAACGACTGTATGAATGGGCTGATTATGTTGTTTCTAGAGCGGGGGCAACGTCGGTTTCAGAATTAATGGTATATCGTAAACCTGCTTTACTTATTCCTTATCCACATGCTGTTGATAACCATCAATATTATAATGCTTGTGCTTTTGTTGATTTAGGATTTGGTATTATGGCTTTGCAAGATGAGGTATCTAAATCTGTTTTAAAGAATTTATTTCAATTTGAGTTAAATATTGATTCTGAAGATGTAGCTAGGTTTCATGGATGGAAAGATTTAGTATCTTAATTATTGGTATCGCTAATATAGTTAAAATTTTAGATGTTTAAGCTTTGCTAAACCTGTCTATATTAAAGCAGGAGCAAAACATGAAATCAGAAGAAAATCGTATCATTTTCAATAAAAAAGATCATAACGGTGAAAGCTTTATTGCTAAAACAACATTTGTTATGAGTTTTTCTGAAAAAGATATTAAAGTTGTTTTTTCGCTTAATTAATATCC
>CETH01184478.1_pt1 | contig 49280 bp, 57 predicted proteins | sample 361461 | NCBI WGS metagenome assembly CETH01 (sample SAMEA2622695, study PRJEB7988) | marine metagenome | isolation source: saline water (ENVO:00002010), including | reverse complement strand
GACTAGCCAACGATGCGTTGATCTGAGGTGTTCAAATAAAACCGGAATGAGTGTTCAAGTAAATCGGAATACGCATACATCCCGATTATAGCTTAGCGACGACTTTTTGACAGTCGAAATAGTATTCTTTTTTAATGTTAAACACCTTTCGCATTAAAAAAAGCAGATTGATAATAAAAAGGGTTAAAGGCACACTTGTCCAACACATTTTTAAAATACCAATAAACCTTTACATATCAATTATTAATAAATAGTCTAATGCACGTCTGCCGCATTCGTTAAAATAAAAGACCGCTTATTGAGTTAGCAATACTTGAACACACCTCAAGACGTAAAGAAGCCAATTTTTTGTCAATACTGCGTGGCACACTGATTGCAACTAATACATTACACCAAAGAGTGTTCATTTAATTATAAGGAATTTCTTATGAAAAAGGTTTTGTTTGTTGTAACAGTAATGGCTGCATTAGTAAGTGGTTCTGCCTTCGCTAAGAATGTAAAAGCAGAAGAAAAAGCAGCAAAAGTCGAGAAGAAGGAAGAGACAAAAACTGCAACTAGCGCAGTTTGGAAACCGAAAATCCGTATCTAAACTATTTTCGTAAGCGAGAAAAAGGGGCTAAAAGCCCCTTTTCTATTTCCAACGAGAACGGTCATAAATCGCTGTAGGGCCTAACCCTAATGTATCAGGTCTCCTGCCGTCATAGATGATGTGGATGACTAAAATAAAACTTGTCAGGCAATCAATCCCAATAAATATTCCGTCTCTTACCATGGGGATATTAAATCCCTCTCCGGAAAGTACGTAAGGCATATAAAGTTCATAGAAGCCAACGCCTATTAAGTTGTAATAGAACAAACTTACCATTGCATATATCACGTCAGCGATAACATATAACCTTGCAACAGAAAGCATAATCAAAGAAAGGTTTGTTTCTCGAGTAGGTAAATCTCTTTTAAAAATCCTATTCAATAGACGTGTGCTGAGACTTTCTGATTCAGCATTCTTTCTTCTATTCAATGCCATTGTCAGTACATTACGATGTGTCAGCATGTAAAGCCCAACGTAGCTGATAAACGGAAACATATTTACGCGCAGATAAGCGCTTAACGGAAGTACTGCGTCCAAAACATAAAGAATGAGAAAGCCTGTCAATGTCACTGTTACAAAGGACAGCAAAAGGTAGTTATTCGCACGCCCTACACAAAAAGTTCCCGCGAAAAACAAAGCGCCTACATTAATAAAATAGGAGGACCAATTTAGATCTAACGTGATACCACCGTAAGCCTCTGCCAAACCGTATGTAGCCAGCGAAAATCCAAGTACAAATACTAATGTTCTGACCAGGTAACTATCAACGCTCATCGGCTTCCCTCCATGAATAGACGTTCCAACATTCTCGCCGCACTCCCAAGTATTCCTGATGGTGTAAAACGCTCATCCAATACAAAAGCAGTTTGTTCCAGAAGCTGACGGTTAAACAATACTGAATATTTGTGAAACTTTTCTGCCGTAAGCTTCACTTCACCTCTTTCAATACGACCATAGTTTTTGCTGGACATTGCAAGAAGCTCGGACATTTTCTCCTGGTTTATGCCATAGGCTATTCTCATTTCTTTCAAAAGTTCACCCAAATGCTCAGGCTCTTTCATTTTTCCATCCTCAAAATACGTCAAACGTCCTACAAAGAGTTATTAGTATTATAAAAAGAGGAATTAAAATATTAAGGTCATAATCTGTCCTTTTTTAAAAATTCAACGCTGCATACACCACTGATATTTCTTGATTTTTTGTATTCCTGATGAATAAATCATACTTTAGTTGAGTCACGGCATTACATCTGAAAGCAAACTCACTTATGCGGGTTACCCTACTTTATTTAAACTAACCCGACGTTACCTAAATAATCCAGCGCTGTTTCCGCACCTATTCACCAATTTTGTGTAAAACAAATACTAGTATTTTCCGACATTTTTGATCATCAGAAAGGTAAGGAATTACAGAGTTTACCTATGAGTATCTACTTATTCCTACATTCAGGATCTGGGGTTGAGTGAGTAACTTGCTAATAACTGTGTATATTCTGTGTATGAAAAAAGATAAACAGCACCTTCGCGATCTTTGATCCAAAACTTGCGATCCTTTAGGTAGGATATTTGAGATCATTTTGGTCGGAAAAACTTATAACTCATTGTTTTAATTATCATCTAATTGTTTTATTGGTATTGATATTTAATTGATCTGTATTTTTACTTTTGCCTGGACCTGACAATATCCGACAATTAAGATCTGCCTTTTCAAACTCGATTTAACATTCAAATCACCAAAAAACGCACCTAATACACTACGTACTGCAAAATCACACTCGACGTAAATAGGACGTATTTTGACCTACAAATTATTAACTAAAATCCAGAAAATACTCTCTTACAATCCCCTACATCAGGAAAGGTGTGAAGACATGCAGCAAGGTAGCTTAGATTTATGAATATGGCTTTACAAACGCGCGAAGAAACGTTTACCAAAAGCGTAGCGCTGTCGAGTTTAAACATTACAGGTGATTTGACGTTACGAAAACAAAAGGCCTGGCATATTCTGCTCTACTGCGTCAGAGAGCAGTTCTTCCTGAAAACAAAATTTGATCCCTCTAACGCACATGAAATCTCCAAAGAAGATGTGCAAAGAGGACCGTTGGAATTTCAAATCAAAGATGATTTGATCATGGAGGCCATGGGTTACCTTAAAGGGAACGGTTTCTACAGTTACAGCACTATTGTGAAAATATACCGTTCCCTGGCCAAAGAGGTTGTTGGTGTCGACGCCTTTGGGTTTGCAGCTGCAGCCGGTGATGATCTCGGCGGTTTTTCGAGCTTCATCGGTGAATGCACTCATGAGAATGGTTACTTTAGGTTTTGGATCCCTCCGATGACCGTGTACTTCATCGTTAATCCGAGTATTTCATTCAAATCTCCGGTAAATTGGAATGCATTAACGAATAAATATTCACCGTTGATCTACGACATTTGCCTATATTTTTACGAACATGGAACATCGCATGAGCTCGATGGCGCCAGATATACTGACTATATCAGTATTGACGATTTCAGACGGGTAACCGGGACGGAGAATTCGTCCTACGACGATTACAACACCCTTAAGCGACGCATCATAACCAAAGCAGTCGACACTATTAACGACAGAAAATCATCCCTTGCCATCAATATTGCTTTGGAAGAAGAAAGCTTTGGCAGTGAAAAAAAGGTTGGCCGGCGAAAAATCACCCATATTCGTTTTAAAATACGGGAAAACCTACAGTACGTTCTGCAAAAAAGTCCGGCCCAAAAAAAGCTAACCAAACGCTTCATCACTGACAACCTTGAGCCGTTAGGCGTTCCTCCTCAAACCGTAGACTCGGTAATGAAAAGTGCTGGCGACCCCCGGGATCCTGATATGGAGTATTTGAAGTGGTGTATCAAAAAGGGGCAGTCCCTGCGTCAGCTTACGAAATTTAGCCCAGATGAGGCACGGATCGCCGATGGGAACAGTAAAGTCTCCAACTTCGGTGGCTATTTTCATAAACATATTGTTAAGGAAAGGAAGGACGATTGGTTTTCCATTCAGCAACTTATTCACGCCTATATGCGAGAGCACGATATTTGTGATGTGAGTGGAAAGTACGCTTACTCCATCAGGAAACACTGCATGCGTATCATCGCAGTCGATTACCTTAATAACCAAACAGATATTGCTTTTTCCTACACAAAAGATCGATATATTGAGTTTTTAGATGAACAACTGCCAGGCCATAAAGGAATAGTCGGGCACAGCCCCTCTTTACTCGCATTGGCCGAGCAAGGTGAATTCAGCGCATTATTGTTTCTTGAAGAAGAGAAAAAGCTGTTTTCGCCAGAGGATTTTGCTTTGGCATTAGCGACGCTATCACCCAACCGTCTTTAAAAAACAACCGAAGTAAACGCCCCCAATCATATGTTAAAGTCTGCCAAAACAACCATGAGATTTCACCTTGGCAGACTTACCGATAGAGCCTCCCGAAGAAGGGACAATGGTTCGGATTTTAACTAAACAGCCTACAGCATTGTTAAACGCGTTTTACGTGAATGGCGAATTCCAAATCATTGGTCATTGGGCCATTAAGCGGATCACCATTGAACAGGTCGAGGTCTGGGACTACGTGGGTCAATCCTGAAACACTTATCGCAACCAACGCGCTGGGTGATAAGCCCTATGACTAGCAGCCCATAGCACGCAAAGCAGAAACAGTAGCATAGAAACCATATAAAGACCCAAGAACCCTGGGTTCAAACTGTCAACAACTACCGCCCTCATTAAGTAAAATTGCTGTAGCAGTGGAATCAAAGCAAAAGCCTCAGGGATCGCTGACGATACAAAAACTGCAAATGCGGGAAAAGCGTAAGACAGCGTATCTAAATAGCCGGAATAGGTCACCGCGGTTTTTTCATCTTTACTGTAAAAATAAATAAGCAAATTAATAGCCAGCATCGGTATACCCAACGTAATGACCACGACAGGCAATATAAATATGCTTTTACCGAAAAATACTTGAGACCATGCCAGGTACTGCTCAATCAATACCCGTATATCCTCTGAGTTATAAAGCGGTACAGCTAATGATGACGTCAGGAACACTTTTAAAAATGCCATGTACGACAATACAATTGCAGTCATGATCAGCGAGGCAGGCAAATACACCGCAAATGCCCCGGCAATTCTTGCTACAACATAGTAAACCGATGGAATTTTTAACGAGAGGCAATGTGAAATATCGTCACCGGCAATATCATTACTGTAAAAGATCCCCATTTTGGCAATACTGATTGGATACATCACTGTTCCAATCCAGAATATACCGGCAAGCACCAGCGCAAAAATTGGCGGCCTACTGTTTCCAACGACAACTTTTTTAAAGGCACCCTGTGTAAGCACATCTTCTGCAATTTCAGCGCTTACCCCTCTCTCTATAAGCACCTGTCGCTGCAATGGCAGCAAAGCTCTGGCGAATTCGAAGCTATCAAGTGCATTAATGACATGCCGGTAAACAGTTTGTTTCTGGCTCGGTGAGCGTAATTCAATGTCTAAAGGGGTAATTGACTTAAACACAATCACCGCATGAACCTTGTCTTCCAATAATGCTCTATCGGCTTCCTCCTGATCATGTAACAACTCAGTTTTTACTTCGATAGGCAATGAACGCAGCCCCTCTGTGACGGCGTCATAATGGGTATCACGGTGTTCTTGCAATACAACACCTATGATAGAAGTTAGGTTACTTGCACCGGGCGAATCAGATTGAATTTGAACATTGCTGACCATGATTGCCGCCATCGCTATCAAAAAAGCAAGCAATACCAGAGGCGCTAACACCGGTAACACCACTAACTGGATCACAGCCGTCTTTCTGGCCAGGAAATACTCTTTAAAGCCCATAGTGAAATATGTTTTCACGACATTAGTTACTCTCACGGCACAACCTTCATAGTTTTCTCTACAGGAACAGCGCTTAGCGTCCTCATCAGTTCACAAATGGCAGCATAATTCTCATATCTCTCGGACCAGGGTTCCGAAAGCACTACTTTGCCTGCTTTTAATCCAACCAAATAAGGCTTCAGTGACGAAAGCTCTATCAGGTGGTGTGTACTGACAACGACTGATTTACCTTGGCTCAACAGCAAACTAATGCACCTGACAACCTGTTCAGCCGCACTGTATTGCAGCCCAGTTGTAGGTTCGTCCAGCAATACAACATCAGGTTCAGCCAGCAACGTTTTAGCCAAACGTACACGAGTCAGCTGGCCAGCACTCAGTGCTGGGGGAAAGCGGGACCATAGTTCTGACAAATTGAAGTCAGCGACCACTTCGTCAACTCTTAGCTGAGGCGTCTGGTGTAATGACGCCGTCAAATTGACATGATCAGCAACACGAAGTCGCTTATTTAACTGAGCAAACGCGTCGTGGAACAGTACTTTTGGCTTTTTATCACCAGTATTGAACGACCCCTGAGCCTTTATGGCGCCGGCTAAGATCCTAAACAAAGTAGACTTCCCAGCACCATTTTCACCTATGACCGCCGTACATTGCCCAGGTAGCGCGATTACTTGCCGATCAATATCCAGTTCAAATTGGCCGCGCCTGTAATTCAATTGCTCGATATGCATCTTATTGCTTCCCATGGTTAGCAATTAAGTGATCTATCAGCTCATTCATAAACAGCATTTTCTGAGTCTTGCTTTCGCCTTCCATCGCTTGCAGGTTAATGAAGATATTGCCATTAACGTAGATACTGGGTACCGATGATATCGCAAAGCGTCGCTCTGCAGCTTTATAGAGGGCCATAAGCTCTGAAGTCTTATCATGGTCATAGGCTTTTAATACGTCGCTTTCTGTCAAACCTGAACGCTTTGAGAGCCATTTAGCAAAATAGGACTTATCCCCGATAGGCTCCCTGGTCGTCTGAACAGCTTCAAATAAAGGCCAGCTAAACTCATCATGGAGATTCAAAGTCCTCAATGTTGCATAGGCTTTTGCGGACGATTGCCAGGACTCACGACTAAATGACACGGGAAAACGCTCTACTGTCACACTTTCATCTACTGATAATTTTGATGTCGATTCGTGGAAGCGGCAGGCCGGGCAATTGAACGAAATGAATTTTATTACTTGTGGATTTTTTGATTCATCAAGGCGTTTCACGCGGGTATAGTGCACCCCTTCAATAAATCGGTCTGATTTTCCATTAGGATTTATCGGTATACTACCTTGACGCTCTGAACATCCTGTTACCGCTATAAAACTGATCAAAATAATTATTAATGTTCGTCTCATCTTTTTACCTTCAAGAATATGAATGCGTTAAGTCTCAAAGTGTATTAAGGTAACTATGGCGGGTGTTTGCGAGTGGCCATGTTCTCAATCTGTTTATCCCAAGGAGAATGTTGAAAATGAAGACTCTAAAAATGCACTTCGCACCAGAAAGGATGGAAAATCTAAAATCACAGCATGCTGAAACCGGCATGGGGTTTTGGGTCATACAAGTCGGCCGCATCGAACGTAACCAATTTGCAATCGTGCTCTCTGATGAATTTATACTCCCCTGCTATCAACACGATACATACTTCGATCTCGAAGACTATTTACGAGGTGATCCGTGGCCGATAAACGGGGCAGTAGAAGATATGGCAGTACATAATTCACTTGAACATCGTAACGCAGTCGTCGCCACTCTCAATAAAGCCAACATCCCGACAAGCTTCACCGGAATAACTGGCGCAGTACCACTAATAGGCAAAATTAAACTTGCTAAACGCACAAAATTAATAAGAAACTTGAAGTCATCCACAGACTTTCGTTTCGACCCAAAGTCACATATTTTATCCGCCAAAACCTATCTTACGACGCAAAAGGATATTCTTTTTGCGAATACCGGTTTTGCTATTGTTGGACGTTATTCACTTCCAATTGCTTTACCCGCCTCTTATTTCAAAGTCTACGAGTTAATGGAAGATGCCGATGTAGAAGTCGGCACAGTAGAGCCTCTATTTCGACAATCAGGGGGCGGCGTTGAAATTAGGTTAGTAAAAGATACCCTAGTGAGAGTGCATGATTTAGGGCAGATCGACGATTATTAGGCCTTGCTCCATACGAACGAGGAGTGGCGACACGTAAATCTTGCACCAAGCCGTAACCACACATCAAGATACAACGCTGGTTTCGCTCTCTGAACGTCCAACTGGCGTGGCCGGCTAACACAGACAATATTCTCCACCTAATACACTCATCTCAGTTATTAACTATTCCCTGTCGGAGCAACCGAATGAGTGACATTAACGAAAATAATCAGAATAACGCCTCACAAGACGATGAGACACACAAATCAACGCCGAATAAGCAACACGACGATATTTTATCTCTTCTGGAGGAGGCGAAAAAAAGCCGGGAGGATATGGAAGAAAAACTGATGCGTACCGTCAGGTATACCGGCGAAACCAACCACAAGGTAATGGATGTGCTAGGCACATTAATGACGGTTGTGGTAGACCAGCAAAACCTGATGAAAAGCCAGCATAAACACAATAAGCTAAAACTGCTAATGTGGGCTATGCCTGTCTTTCTGTTCTTGTTCTTCATGGCTAAAGAAGCCTACGACGAAAAAGCAAAATACGAGTCACCAACAGGCTACGTTGCCCAGGTATCAATCACCGGTACCATTGAACCTGGATCACCCACTGCCTCTGCTGACGCCGTCATTCCGGCCCTTAGAAAAGCGTTTGAAGATAAAATGGCCAAAGGTGTATTGATCAAAATATCATCTCCAGGCGGTTCGCCGGCTCAGGCACATTTGATCTACAAAGAGATTAAACGCTTACAGGCACTTTACCCTGATAAAAAAATGGCGTTAATCGGCACTGACAGCATTACATCGGGGGCAATGTGGATAGCCGCGGCATCACCGGAAATTCATGTTCTGGAAAGTACCTATACCGGTTCGATCGGCGTCATTGTTTCACAGTTTAACTTCGGAAAGGCCATTGAAAATTATGACGTGGAGCGATTAGTTATCACCTCAGGTTCAAACAAGTCAGTCCTGGATCAATTCATCAAGCCAAAAGAAAAGGATATCCAGAAAATTAAGACCATGGCGAATCAAATCCACACTCAATTTAAAAATGTCATGATCGAAAGCCGTGGTGACAAGCTCAAAGCAGATCACGACTATCTGTTCTCCGGTGAGTTTTGGCTTGGGGCCGAAGCCGTTGAGCTAGGCCTAGCTGATGAAGTCACTACGACCACGCAGTTGCTGTTGGACGATTTCGGTACCGTTAACGTTCGAGACTATTCCAACAAGCCTGGACTGTTAGATAAAATCTCATTGTCAGCCAAAGCGCTTAATGATTCACCGCTGACCCAGATACTGAACATGATGACGTACCAACCGGTGCCAGCGTTCGAGTAATGAAAAAGAAGAAGTATGTCACAGCAAGTGATATTGGCCGGGTGGCATTTTGCCCCCGGTCGGTTTCGTTGGAAAAACAAGGGCACCAGGTTTCTACCGAAGCAAAGGCGCGTCGGCAAGCTGGTGATCTCGCCCATCAACAGTTTAATAAAGCAGTAAAGAAAAACAGCGACTCACGTTGCTTTATCGCAACCGCGGTATTTGGAGAAATGCACCCTGTCACTAATGATTTTCGACACTACCGCGACACACACTTAAACACCTTTGCTGGTAGCCTATTCATCAAAATGTATTATAAAATCAGCCCATCTATCTGCCTGATTATTCGGCATTTCCCTGCTTTAAAAAAATCAGCGAAAGTACTGTTACTGTTTATTCACAAGCGTTGGATAAAACGATGACCACAGTAATTTTACTGTCCCTTTTATTTCTGGTTGTGCTTGTTTTCCTGTCGCCCTCGGTTAAGGAAGATAGAATTCTATACCAGGATAAAGGCCGACGCTCTAAGGTCTTTACCAATAAAAAATTTGGCGTCGCAGCTAAACCCGACCTGATATTAAGAACAAAGGATGGCGATATCGCTTTTGAGTACAAGAGTAGGGTGCGTGGGATCTACCAAAGTGATATAGCTGAAGCTAAAGCCGCGGCCCTGGCCAGTAGAAGTAAATACAGAATCGTCGCAATACAGATAAAGACGAAAACGGAAAGTCAGGTATTTTATCTACCTAAAGACGACCAAGCGCTTTATTCAGAAATTAAACATTATGTTGAAATGGCGAGGGTTGCAGATTCTGAATTACTACCGTCGTCGCCTCAAAAATTCAAATGTAAAGGTTGCCCAGTCAATAAAAGCTGCAACGATAGCGCAGCATAAATAAACGTATTAATCGTTACGCCAATGCGTAAAACCTACACGCTTAGCCCTTCCCTATTTGTCCAGAATAGACAGCCTACGGACATGAAAATCTTCATCAATAAAAGTAGCGCAACACTCGAATCGTGCGTTAATACATTCAGGTGAATGTTAAAATTATTATCGATTTGAAGATGAACAAAAAACTATCAGCAGTATTCTATGCCATAAACGGAACGGGTATAGGTCACATATCACGTTTAAATAATATCGCTGAAGACATGGCCTGGCTTTGCCAACATATGGATATTGAGCCACGATTTGAGTTTTTGACGACGTCTGACGCCCCTTTTGTTGTTACCCAATTTCCAACTATCAAGCTGCCCTCAAAAACAACCATAAAGGCACTGGGTTTACCTATGAAAAGCACAACTGCCCACATAAAAACACAGATTGTGACGTTTTTAAATGCCAAAGCACCGGATGGTTTAATTCTGGATACTAACCCGAAAGGTAGCTACCAGGAATTTCCCTTTTTGAAAAGCTTGGCGAAACGAACTGTTTTCATAGATCGTGCTCGAAAGATGGAAAGTATCACACGACAAGTTAAAAACAACATCTCCCTATTCGATCGGGTTATCGTGCCTGAAACTGCTGATACTGGTGCCTCGTACCCTTTTCATCCCAATATTTCCTTTGCAGGTAAAATTCATGGATTTAAACCTGAGTATTCACTTAGCCGCGATGAAGTGCGTACCTTATTTGGTATTCAGCAGCATGAGCAACTAATTTACCTCTCAAGTGGAGGCGGCGGTGATACCAACAGTGAAGCCTTTTTGGGAAAGTGGCTTGATGTTGTTGCGGAAGTGATCCCGCATGCTCGTGTCATTGTTGGATACGGTCCGCTTTACAAAGGCGTAATACATTATGCAAACCGTCAAGCAATTCCTTTCACCGGCACCAGAGTGAATCGCTATTTTGCGGGTGTTGATTTAGCGATTAGCGCCGCTGGTTACAACAGTGTTGAAGAGTTGCAGGCGGCGAATGTCCCAACTTTGTTTTATGGGTTAGAAAAAGGCTTTGACGATCAATTTGACAGGATCCGTCAACTACAAAACAAAAACCTATGCACTTTGGGTGATATTAATGCACCACAAGAATCACTTCATAAAGCGCTGACAAGACACTCAATAGTGAAAGCAGAGTTAAAACGGCAACCTTATTCCCATGGCAGCGCAATTGCGGCTGGCCAATTACTCGAAACCCTATTAATGCCAAAAACGTTTATGTTACCAGCAACAGCGATTACACGCGCGGTAAGCACGTTGAAATCCATTCGGTCAAACAGAATGCAGTCCCTACTAGATCAAAATCAAGCGGCTTAGCAAATTTTAAATAAGGCAATTAAACACTATGAGTTATACAAAACAGCAAGGCATAAAAGACGCACGTGCAGCCATCGAAACCTATCAAAGTCAGATAGAACAATTTAATGCGCAAATTTCCGAGACACAACAAGCAAGCGCTGAGGTTAAGCAAGAGCTACATGCAGCCTGCCAACAACTAGCTACGGCCTTAGTTTCGTCCATCGATGCCGAGGACATAAGTGCTTTGGCCAAAGAAATATCAGCAATTTCACTGCCCAATGTGCTGAGTTCCTGTTATGAGACATTAAATAAAAACCAAGAAGAGTATGAGCAATTATCGCTTGCCGATGTAGTGGTTAATCAAAGCCGGTTACTTGATCCATTGGTCGGCATATTGGTCATAGCCGAACGTGAAAGTGCAAAGCTATTAGCACAAACAGATAAAATTTTAACAGATTATGAAATCGCTCCACATTTTTCGTGGGTCAAAGCAGACATTCAGGGTAAGCGCGGAATGGTTGGCAGGATAGCTGATGTGCTCACATTGAAGTTTTTGTTACGCAGAAAATACCACGAAGAATGCCAGGCAACGGTAGGAGATTTAAACGATGCTATCTCACGTTATGATGATTTGGAAAATCAGTTACCGCAATTAGCTGAACTGGACCGCCAAGCAAAACAGAAACTGCAAGAGGCTAAGGTGACCGTCCAAAGGCACGTTGATTTGGCAAAAGCCATTGCGGATTTTGACATCAATACCAGAAACGCCCTTATTGATGCTGTAACCGAACATTTTAAAACCGTTGATGTAGCAATGTTAATGCAAAACATTCGGGCAGATGCACAAGTTTTGCTGGCAAAAATAGCTGCTTTAGTAAAGAAAATGGAACACTTCGACGACATTATTCAAAAGTGCCGGGGGGAGATTATCGATCGCGAAAATCGGCAAGGAAAAATTCAAGTTGTATTGTCCAAGTGGTCGAGATCAAGCAAGTACTACTTGTCGGGTGATAAAACAAAGTGGTTGGTTGATACGCCGAACAATTGTAGCGTTAAAACGAATCGATTTTGCTCTGCATATTCCGACCAAGTCACCCATATCCATCGCTACGATGACTACGGCAGCTTCAGTAATTTAATGCTAACTGGCTTGGCGTTTTCATCATTCCAAGCGTTTGCGTCTGACTCACAAATCGATTCTTATGTCGCCAGTCAGACGTTTTCTGAGCATGAAACACTGGCCGAACTCCCAGCGGAAGCGGTCGCCGATGTAGAAGCTGTACTAGAAGACGCAGAGACCGATATGTTTGATGTAGAGCCCGAAGCGCTAGATGAGGGTGATGAGAGTTAGCTGGGTAAATATCAATGTAATCAGACGCGCTCCATTGAACGTTGCTACTGACTGAAGACAGTATTAGCCTTGATTATCCAGATTGAAACTAAGGAATCGCTATGACAACCCTTGCACGTGAATTTACACAAGAAAACCTGATCAGCATTAGCAAAGTTGACTATCGTCGAATAAGGGATGCATTAAAACGTAACCGCTTGTTGAGCTTTTCTATTGGCTCATGGACAGGCGCAGACAAATTTGGCTGGATTATGAAAACAGAACCGACGAAACAGGGCAGGTATCTTCTTGTAGAACACTATATCAGTAAAACTGAGGGTGGTCTTGCTGTCGCCTATAAAGTCGATGTAGAAATGTTTAAGGCGTTTCAAGCCCTGGGTTAGTACATTTACCCCCCATTGGAAACAACAAAAGGTTACTTATCTGGCACTTCCATTCCAGCTAAAGCTCGACGAAATGATGTAGGCAGCGGTTCAGTCTGATCAATTGCCTGATAAAAGAAATAACGCCCCACGCTATGCCTTGAGTTCCTCACTACCACAGCATTTCTATTCAGTGTTACATCAAAAAAAAACTCCGAATAGCGAGCAAAAAACGGTGAAAAGTCAGGAATTAACATATCGATGTAATAATCTGTCGACACCAACACTAAATTATTACCAGGCTTGTTGTATTTAGCTTGAATTGACAAATCATCCGCCACGCCAAGTGTCACTTTAACATTGGCATATTTGTGACTATCGATTAACGTTTCCCTTACTGGATCCAGTGCGTTCTTTAAACGCTCATAGAAAATCTGACGAAAATAACTCGAATCGGAAAATCCAACTTGCGGTGTGGTCACATCAAGTACATTCACTTCATTGGTTTCCCGGTCAAGCTTAACTAACATCCAGTAACCAGGGCCGACTGTATCTTTCCTCAATACAACATAAGTGGAAAATTTTGCTGGAAATGGCAAATTTGTAATTTGACTAAGATTCCCCAGAGGCCTCACGTGATATCTATATTCTGCGGTAGGCTGGTAAATGGTTTTGGAATCGATAACTTCCACCACAAAATATTCAATAATACGACTGGCGGTCTCCTCCCGGGCAAAAGCATTCGCATGTGCCAGCGAAGTGAGCAATACCAATACACCGAACCATTTTGGCATATAAAACATCCCTACTGATCCTCTATAGTCGAAGTAAAGAGCATTCGAGGAATGGCGTTTCTCATTGCCGGCTCATCAGGTAATCGTGACGGCTTCAACAGTGGTTTAACGGCCGTAAATACAAACTCTGCAAAAACGGACTCCCCTGCAGCCTTAAACCTTAAGAAAACGCCGGGCAAACGTAACCCATCCTCGAAAGGCGTCATCATTGCTGAATAATAATCCTGCAATGCTGACTTCGCGCCGGCTGGATAAGACACAACTATCCCAGCCAGTCGCTGACCCCGCCACCCATCGGGCTCAAATACAAACTTTACCCACTCGATTCCTTTCGTTTCTGTCACCGGGTACCACCGGTCATCAAAGGTATCTAAATGCCAGCTCAATGATGATAAGGCTTCTCCACCAAGAGCCGCCTCCGCCACTCTGAACAAACTGGTTTGAGCGGCTATCGGTAATATCAGTGCAGGGTAAATATATTTGCGAAAAGGCGCTGCAACATCCAGTTCAGAAACCTCAATTAGATGTTTCCTCATTTCAGCGCTGGCAGAGTCAAAAGGGAAATATTCCAACGCTTTTAAGAGTTGGTAATATGGATCCGAGACTGGAATGTCGCGCGATGTAATCTCCGTTGAAATCCTCGACAGTGGCACCCGATATGACAACACTTCACTCAACAATATTCTGCCTTTAGGTACATCCGGTAGTTTTTTAAGGTACAGGACTGACCTGGCCGGGTTGTATTGCTCAGAGTCGGGGTTGGAAAACATCTCAGCCAACGGGTAATAAGCTTGTTGATTTCCCTCTCGAGCAAGCTTCACATACATATCCAGTGACTTCCCCGGGTAATAGAAGTTATGTTGAGGATCGTTGAACACTTCCGCTAACGTTAGCCTTGCAGAAACATCACCTTCCATCGCCTTAGCAATTAGATCAGTTGTCACTTTATCCATGGCTAAAGATGGATAATGAAATAGGACGAATGCTATTAATATCCAGGGTTTCATTTTAACAACCAATCTTGTCAAAACGTTCGTGGAAACGCTTCATCATGACTGCGATCCTAACGTCAGGGACTTCTGTTTCGAAGACAGAACGCAAGTTATCAATGGGTACAAACTCCTTGTGCGCTACATTTTTGAACCTTAAAACGACCATTCTCAGAACAAAAAGCGTATCGTCATCGTATTCATGGTCCGACATCATTCGTTGTGTTGTATCGATGATCATATGAATCAATGCTGATATGATCGCTGTTCGCTTTACCATCGTAGGGACTGGAACGCTTTGCCATTTCTCTGGTTCTATCACTTTTTCCGAGTCTGAGGCTGTTTCTTTGCGGGCCTGGGACGCAATGTTTAAAGCGTTTTGCCGCCAATTTCTAACAGCTTCATGATCACCCCAGAATAAATTGTCCAATTTGCAATTTGCAGGATTAGCATCGCGATAACATGGCAATAGACTGTTATCAGCTGTGTTAGGCTTATATGTCGATAACACAAGGTCAGCAACGTCATAAGCCGTTATTGTCGGTGTGTACAATACGATGATTTGCTCACCATTCACTTTGGGAATGGCCTCAATCCTCCGGGGAAACGCCATATTCAAACTGTAAATTTCCCCTTTACGTGAAATGTAGTAGTGCCCGGCAGGTAAATTAATCAGCCGTAACTCATCCTTTTCAATTTCTTTTTGGATCCAAACCGGATCAACCTTCTCGGACATAAAATGCAAACACCATCACTAACATTTATTCGTTAGTGATAGTGTATTAGTTGAGTATTTTAAGGTTTAGAAAACCTAGTGAAGCTATCATCTAAACCGTCAGTAATTTTAAAGCTAGGGGAGGTTACAGAGGTTCCCGGCCCGTCATTCGACTCATATCTTTGAGCATGAATATCCATTAACGGAGATTGAAGTATCCCTCCCACATCTCTGCCAGACATAGCCCCTGGTAAAGAGGAAATCATGCCTTCGACGGTATCATTAATGGCGAGGTTTTCTTTCCGGCCGATAGAGGTTTGCAAATTACTACCATTTAAGCTGCCACCGGAGACACTATCTACTATTTCTTTGAGCTTTTTGTCGCTAAACTCGCTTACATCACCGCCATTGGCCGCTACCCCATTCCTTACAGACTGCAAATATTGCAAGTTCTCTGCAGATGAGAGATTCATGTTATCTCGTTGGGCATTTATACTCGCAATAGGTGATTGAGCTCCGGCGTATTGCGTCCCCAATCTCTCAACTGTTGTCCCTCTCGCCTTTTCGTCCACTCCATCAAGCCAATTACCAAAAGTATCCATTTGGGCTTCTCCAGCCCCTTTCACTTCATAATTACCTGCCACGTTACCTGCGACTAAGCCTGCATATGCCATAGTCGGTGTTACGTCACTACCCTTTTCAATGGCATGCGCGTTATAGATCAGGTTCGCTTCATTGCCGCTTAACCTGTTTTCAGCAATCTCATTTCCAAGATGAGCACGTAAACTGGTATTCCATGCTTCCTGTCGCTCAGGTAGAGGGGCAGCAAAGTCCGTCCCGCCGATGGTATTTGGGTTAGTCTGGTCATCCCCCCTCTCGCCACCTGGAACGTGTTGCGCCATACTTTTAATGAACGATGAGTCTGCACCAAAAGCGAAACCGCTCATCATTCCAGCGAGCTGCTCCTTATCAACCTTCTGATACCAGTCCTCTGTTTGTCGTATATTTCCTTCCTTCTTATCTGCAGTGGACTGGAAATCAGAGGCCATATCATTAAAGATCCGCTTACCACCGTTAATAGCCCCTTGATTGTTCAAGTCATTGGTTTCGTGAACACCTGCCTGGGCCTGAAAATCAATCGGACCTTGATGCTTCGAAGCATCTATTCCCAATGATTGCGGTACCTCTTTTAATGCCGTATTCATTTGCTCCGCAAGCACTTTGTTTTGCTGCCCCTCATCCAATTGACTCCAAGAGGTGCCTTGCTCTACACCTAACGCCGCGGCATTACTGTTAATCGTATTTTGAAGCGCTTGAGGGCTAAAATAACCAGATATTGCTGAAGATAATTCAGCCCCGGTACGACTCGACGACAAACTCGACAGAAAATCATTCACACGACCAAGACTTGTCGATTGCGCACCAGGCCCTAGCCCGTCAGGATTAATTCCCCCCGTTCTGTTTTCAACCGTTTCTCGCACACCACCAGCTCCAGCTGTTTGTTCCTGCCTCTGATTAAAATCAGAGTTAAGGTTATCAATCTGCTGTAGCGCAGACGAACCAATCAAAGGCTCAAACAATTTTGAATCAAGGCTAGATAATACATTCTGAGCGGCCAAAGCTTGATCTTTAGACAAACCACTACCCAATGGTTCCTTGGCGATTCTGCCATAATCAAATGCGGCTTCATCCGCGCCGTATGCCCCACCGATGAGATAAGATAGTGCATCATTACCGCCAGGGACTTTCGCCGCTCTAGTGGTTTCAGCAGTACTGTGAAAACGATCCTGTACCGATTTTATCTGTTCATCAGTAAATCCCTCAGCACGAAGCCCGGTTTCAATCATGTCGTTAAAGTGATCTTTAACCGCCTGAACTGATGTGTACCCGTTCCTTGCATGGACATCGTTCAAGTCATAATCATGACGCTGTGAAAACTGCTGAGCTTTCTCAGCAGACTGTTCATGACGCCGTTGATTTTCAAGGGCCTGTTTATAGTCTGCAGACTCTTGTCTCAAGCTTGCCTGATGCTCGCTGATAGCTACCTGCTCTTCTTGGGATAAACGAACACCACCTGAATTTGCCGTCGAAACACCATTAGATGTAGTGACTTGCCCCTCATGACCTGTTCCTGTTGAAGCTGATGCATCATTTGAACTGGTATTGGACGTCAACTCGGAATCCCTATCCGCACCCACACGTCCGTAAGAACCATTGAGGGAAGCATTAATGTTAAAGCCAGGAGCACCTCCCCCCTTCTTATTCGTTGACGGCGCAGCCGAGACATTTGGGTTCTCTGCTGTACCTGGTAACGCAGTCGGATCAGTCTGACCGGAACGAACCGCTGCATCGATGTCAGATAGTTTGTCGGTTGAAACAGACCCGCCCGTGAGATCTGAAATCGTATCGGTTATCCATTTGGTCCCTAGAGAGCCGCTGGCCCCAACACCTGCGGTGACAGAATTCACATAGCCGACTGAGCGCTCTAAACCCGTTCTCTCTTCTTTGCTCATTCCTGAGGTACTAATATTGTTCTCTCTTAAGAATTGAGCCCCCGATTTTTGATAAGCGTCTAACAAGGTTTTCTCTGAACCGCCAAAGTCACTAGAACTACTTCTACTGATAATATCCTTGAGGTTTGAGGTTGTCTGAGACGTTGCACTGACCAAGTCTCGTTGCGCAGACGAGACATTAGCCTCCACACCTTTTTGGCTGGCCGTATTGTTGTAGCTACTGCTCACCTTAAAGGATTCGGCAACAGCTGCACTACGTTGCTCTACTGGCGAAATATTATGGCTACCCTGAACATCTGTCATGTGGGGCGATAAGCCTAACAGGGTGTTCTGGCCGGTAGCCTGTGGTGAGGCGCGCCCGGCAACACCCGATGCTCCGCCAGAGGGTGCAGCGGCACCAGACGCTACCGAGGTTAAAGCAAACACGGAGCCCGTAATGACTGCCAAAGTCACAATAGGGGCAGCGGCCAACATGTTTGAACCCACCGACAAATAGTTAGCAGCCGTATCAACCATCATGTCATAGCCAAAAGGGGTAAACCCTTCCATACCCATAAGTGCTGATAGAGCCTCCCGGGTATTCGCTATCGTTAAATAATTGATAGCCGTAGCAACTGGTATTATGGAGTACCCCCAAATCCCAATAAGAAGATAACCAGCGAGATAAGCAGAGGCCCCCATCCCCTTGGTGATCATGATCAGCATCGCCAGCGGGAATAACGCATAAAACAACATAATGATGAAGTTCATGGCCGGTATCATGAAATTGATAAAGGTCTCAGCCTCTAATGCCTCCTGAAGTTGAGTAGTTTGTATTGACTCATTGATATTCGCTACTGCCATCATGGCCGAATTAGCATCAATATCCCTGGCTGAGTCGACCAGAGTATTGAAGTCACGTATAACTCGCAGGCGAAAGAAGGTCCGGGCATTTGCCACGCCGCCTAACAACTGTCCAGCCGAATCAAAAGAGCTTGTAATTGCTGTCGTGTTATCAAGACAAACACCACCATCAGCACAAGTTTGCATCGCATTTTCGTTTTTGGAGACCAGTGTTTTAAGTCTGCTGGCGCCAAACTTAGATGAACTGGTCAAATAATTCTCGAGGCTACCTGGTGCCGTTTCATCACCATTTAGTACGGTACGGATATCTTCACAGGTCTGAAATGACTCCTCACCGGTTGTCGGGTCCAAAAACTCAGCCAAAGCAGAATTATGGGTGCCATCAATGTGATCAAAATCCATCATATACGCAAACGGATCCGCCACTCGCTTCATAACATCCGTTTCAAAGTGATCAGGAATTGGACTCATGGTCAGGCGATCTGCGGTGGCTTTGTGCAAACAATACTTGGTATAACTAAACATGTTGTAAACCAGGTGCTCATCTAATTCTTTCAAAGCACTGGTTCTCAGTGAATACAGCATTTTTACTGGCGATAAAAACCCCGAACCACCAGTCATGGTCGACTCAAACGCCGTTCCTTCTATTGCAACAGTTTGAAAGGCCGTCTCCATTAACACTGAAGTACGATATGAAATCAGACTCATACCATATCCAACCACACCAAGACCTATCGGGACGTCGTAAATGGGAAGTGTTTTACCCGTATTGATGTCTGACACATACATTCTGTCAACCGTGGGAATTGCGACCAGGGCGTAAATAAACAGACCCACTAATGGCCCCTGCATCTGCAGTTGTTGCTGTGAAATATACTGATTCATGGTGCCGATGAGCGCTATCATAGCGGCCACCGTCGACGCTACACCTAACCCTAATCCGCCCGTAACGGAAAAAAACGTTGTGACCGCCGGGTCAAAAAGCATACGAAGGCCATCGAAGATAACAACAAGTGCGTCAATATCGCCAAAGGTGTAAATAATTCCGTCTTCCATGGCGTCACCTAATTCCTTTTAGTCAGGTTATCACTCACCTGACGAGACATTGATTTGGAATAGCGCTCAATGATGTTCACGTACTCGACACTTTTCATTAACTCAGCAAGGTTTGCGTCAGCTTTCTGCTTTAAAGTCGATGCCTGCTCTAGCTTCACTCTAATCTCTTGATGGATCTGACGGACTTGGCTATCTTCTATTGCAATTTCTTTGTTGCCCTTTTCAAGAAGGAACGTCGTTAATTGCGCTAAATCAGCAACGTAATTATTGAGCATTGAATACGCAAGATATTTACTGAGATGTCCACCCATAATTTTAGTCAGGGCGCCTTTGTCTTGATCTGTACCAATTGAGTAAGCTCGTATGACTTCCACTGGACTCGCCTGAATAATCTTTTGCTGCAAACTTGTTAGGTTTGTATAATCGCCCTGCTCCAACTTGGTATACGCGCCCTGAACGAAGCAGCGCAGTACTTCAACAAGGTTTGGCTCTGCTTCCTTGTCAGTACAGGTAGTCTCGGCATTGTAAAGTGCAATAGTGTCAGCATAACTAGCCTCAGTTTCGACATGACCGCCGCAAGCAAGTGTTAGGGTATTCCCTGACGTACCGGTAACCGTCACATCATTGCATTGCAGTAATTTATGGCAATTCGCACCCTCGCAGTTGACAATTTTAGTCTCAATTATTTTATCCAGACTTGGTATTGGTGAGGGAACATATCCCGAAGTCGCATTTTCATTATCATCTACCGGACCCACATAGTAGTAGCCAAAAAGATTCATCGAAGCTTCAGTGACCGAAATACCAGTATGTGATGGGTTAGTCGGATTATCGACTGTTGGAGAGCCCAGTATTAATGTGCTGAGGTCGGAAGGAAACACGGAGTCCGGGATAGCAGCGATACCTTGTGTTTTTAGAAATGCTTCTGCAACCACATTACCGTACATAAACTTCGCATCTGGATCTCCCGCCATGGCTTCAACAGTGGTAATGAACGTATCCCACCCATCAGCAATGGTGGTTGCAAGACTCGAATCTTCCAAACCACAGTTGTACGGATCATCACCGGTCTGATTCGCCTCGCCCTGGCAAATGTACCGGCGTAAATCGAATACTTTACCGTTATCCGTTTTCTCATCGATAAAAGATTTCACCATGGTACATGTATTTCGGTTGGCAAGATTTAATCTCTCCAACTGCGTTTGAAGCGTTTTCATCGCGGTCCAACAAGGACTGCACATTGACTGTAAGGCAAGGCCAAACCCATAGGTTAAGGCTTCAGAGGCAATTCGACGTAGAATGGCCACGGCTTCATCAAGACTAATAACGTCAAATGAGCCCAGGTTAATATTGATACTAGAACAGTTAGGTGGCGTGATACTAGGGGGCGTTAAGTTAATAACATTCACCGCTGACGTCGTGTTTGAGAAACGGATACGTCCAAAAGAATAAGCGTGACGGCCAATTTGAGACAGTTTACGCCCATCTCCGCCCGTATAGGTAAATGTCGCATTCTCGGTAATATTATCCAGCGTGCCGGAAACATCCGCGAATGCTCCCTCTGAAAAGACCAGCATAGCCATGGATAACGCATAAATACTCGACTTTACTTTCTGAATTACCATTCTCATTGCCTCTACTTTTCTGCTTTAGCGTCAGCGGTATAAAAATCGTTATAAAACGACTGACCCGAGCTGTTATTTATCATGTCAATCACACTGTTAATGAGCAGGACTGGGTCCTTTTCCATGCCGTCAGGAAGATTTTGATACTCTTTTGAAGCAATAAGCCCCATTTGAGTGTGATGAATTCGGTCGTACCAGTCTTTACCCAAGACGCCATGCTCAAAACCGGCTATTAAAGTCCGGTTTTTCAACGTCTCCAAACTCACCATCCCTTTTGCGATCAACGTAAACGTGTCACCAGGTGTAACCAGAACGTAGCTTGGCCAATTAGTGATTTGCATCATTTCAGAGACTTTGATTAGGTCATCCGGATACACTTTTATTTCGGGTAATAATCCTTGCACAACATCAGGTTGGCTGGTGTTTCGCGCATAAACTCGAATATCAAGACTGGGGAATTTCTTAGCTAAAATGTTTAGGATAATTATTGACTGACGACAGTATTGGCAATTTTCGTCGTAAAAAACCATCAGGCCCGACTGGTTATACAATTCGGAAAGAGCGTCGCTTTTAATTGCATCCTGATGCTGAATCATTGCTAATGATGTGGCACCAAACAAAGGGAGTCTGTCCCCCTCTTGCAATAATGGGTCGCTTTGTTGCATATGCTGCCGCTTACGAGCGTAAACCTCAGACTTATCCATCATGACTTTCTGTGCGTAAAGTTCAGCGCGCAAATTCTCACGGGTAGGGTTATTAACTGCTCTGTCTCTAATAATTTGATAGTTTTTTGCAAACCATTCCACACTCATTGGTGCTTCGGGTTTGCTTGGTTGTGACTGAGCTGGAGGAGGTGAAGGCTGCTCCTTTTCGTCGGGTTCTTCGGGTTCTACTTTATCCGGATAGTAAAACCGCCAGCCAAGATCTGTTTCACCGGCGACCCGCATAGGTTTCGCCCCATTATTCTCCCGCTCCTTTATGTGATCACTTTCACCTTTCTGCTGCGCCCAAACCGGCAAACATGCTGCACAAAATAGAGCAATAGCACTAATGACAACCTGTTTGATGTATTTCCTAGCCATAAAATCTGCCATGTCCATTAACTGTCCACTGAAAAATTCGGCTGACAAGCGACCGATACAGGTAGAAATGTGCTAGATTTTTTAATTAAAATGAGATTTCGATTAAATTTTCTGCAAAAAATTTAATAAATTTCTTATGTAGGGATGAAGGTGAGCAATAACCGGGTGTAAATCCGTTCTCGTGACGGCGTCATGATTAACTCACCAATATTATATGGATTGGGGTGTTGGCATGTTTAAACGCACAGTTTTAACCACGATTATCGTTCTTTCCTGTAGTACTCTGACTGCATGTGTAAGCAATAACCGTGACGATGATTTTTCTAATACGAAAAACCATCTTTTTCAGAAAATTCTGATTGATGCTAATCGGGATGAGCGTCCCCCTGTGCTCAACGAAAGCCAACGCGAACTAAGTGGTGAGCCGCTACCCTTTCGCATTGGCTTGGAAAGAGCTGCCTCCATGATTGACGAGGGGCAAATGCGTCTTGTCAATTACCCAATTTCCAACGCGTACGATAAAGGCAACCCGAATTCGCCATTCCACGAAAATATCGATTTTAAGTATTTCTATCATCCGCCACTGTATGACGGTATTGATAACTGGGTGCTGGAAAAGGGAGCAGACGTCAATGCGAGTATTGAATACTGGTTGGCCATGGATGCGATCGATTTAGTTAATCGAAAGGTCCTAGCGCACGATCCTTTGAAAACAAGAATCGGAGGCGTCAAACCAGAATCGAATGCTTTCGGCCGAAAAATTAAAGCCAACCAGATGACCTACGCAGATACCGTAGAAGACTTAGGTTACTTGCTCAGTGACCTAATGGAATACGGTGTCGACCGAAAAACTGCAATGGTTGTTGCGCACTTATGCCTGAATAACTCGTTCGTAAAGACAATGCGCAAACACGAAAAGGAATACTTTAAAGTTGCTGAAGAAAATAACCTTGACCATGCGTTAGCAAAGGCAAAGTTTCAAGGCTATGATTTGTTTGATAAAATGCTAGATACAATTTCCGCGTATTACCTGGGTTACCCAGGTCCTTTACAAATCAGAGGTAGTGCAACTTCAGGTTGTGATGATTTGCGTAGCAAACTCACAAAAGACGAGCAATCGCCTTTTTGGGGAGATAAATACTTATACCAAGGTAGTTTTCAAAAATATAACGGCTCATACAAAAACCAAGTGGTTGAGACTGTTCGAATTGAGAAGCCTGAGCTCGATGTTGGCCTGTGGCAACACTTAGCTAATCGTGATCTGTATAAAAACTTGGGACGAGTGCGGGAAGAAGGTTTATTTTCTGGCCTTTTGTATCCGGAACGCGCGAAATTCGTTGTGATCACCTCTCGACGTATTCGTAATGCGGTCCCTTTTAGTTATTTGAGTTGGTCCCGGCACTTCGTTGATCACTCCCCTTTAACCGACGCTCGAAGAGCAGCTTATTGGATGGGTGACACTATGTTTAGTTGGTATTACGACAGAGAAGGGCCGTTAGCTCGGAGGTTCAGAACTTCGCTATCCAGTGAGTTTGGTAATTTTATGCAAAGTAATGGCCAACAGTCCCGTTCAATCGCTGGTTGCCAGGTCGATCCAACCCTGGTGTCTTATCAGGGTGACGATGCCCGAGAGTTTAGAAAATTCTATCAGTGCAAACTGGGTAATGCAGTTGGCTACGGTTTGTTCTCAGGCCTAAGAACTCAGTTCAACCATGTTGCGGCATCGAGCGTTGACCCGCGGCATGAGTTCCAGGCAGTGTTTGAGTTTAACGGGTTAACTACCGATCTGAGGGAAGGCAATAAAAATTGCGACAACGCCGAGTTTAAAGGGTTGTGTGAAGCAAGCAAGCCTGAATTACTGCAAGAGAAAATCGACCTAAAACAGAGCATCAGCGCATTCAGCTTTGAAGATGCCGTCGCTTACACACAAATTAGCAAGGAAGGTCGTATTGAAGGGGTAGTTTTACTGGCCGGCTTCAAAGTGATCTACGATTTGACCGACATAGCTCACTGGTACCAGCGTTATAATCCGCATGACAGGAATCAGTGGGCCGATTTAACTGATCGGTTTGAATATGCAAACTCACTGAATTATCAGGATGTCCGGTATGAGTCAGAGTCTCGTGATGGCGTCAGGATTGCGCAACAGGAATAAGCGTCAACTAATACATTAAGCCTATTGACCCAAACGTTGATAGGCTTTTTCATGAGTAAATCATTTTCGCATGCCCCCTTATATAATTTCTGCCATGAATTATATTGCAAAAATATCGATACACTCTCAGGTATAGACATACACCCAGCCATCGCGAATTCACCGGTCAACAAGTTATTTTATTGGTACCCGGCAACAAGCAATGCCCTATTGAACATATACCCGGATATCAACACGCTGACTCAAAAAGGGTGGATACCCGGCTTTGTCAACACACCCTTTATTATCTGGTACCGTAAAGACCAGACCATTCAATGTATTCCTGTTGATCTCACTTCAGCACAAATGGTACGAACGGGAAGCCTGAATACCGATCTACCTTTTAGCTATCGGTGGGTGCGTGTCGTCACAGGAAATAAGTCGCATAGTAACAATCCAGTTTATGTGTGCTCAGACCCAGTAATTGCCGCCCTTCTGATCGACAGAGGCATACTAACCGTTGCAATGGGCGGAGACTTCCTACCACATGCACACGAAAAGCACCTGGTAGCGCTAAACAAACCTCTGATCTACTTGGGTACGACAGATAAGAAAGATGCTGCAGCGAAGTTTGTCAGAACCCTACATCGCTATAACTGTGAAGTTGATGTGGCCCTGGTAGAAAACCTTCATGACCTGCTTACTCTCGATAACGAAAAAATGAAATCAGATATCCAGACTGCACGGGCCGGTGGCGCAGAGTTTTTAATCAACAGAATTGCAAACAAACGACGAACGTCTTCGGGTATCAGTGCAAATGAGGAATATTCCCAGCTTCTAAGTGAAGCCCCGCACGACGTGCAAATGCGATATCAAGAACTCATGAATACGATGTCTCATAAACCAGACACGGTTAACTACGCCAACGCTTGCACGTTATTTGCCGAATTACTGAGGGCAAACATGCACTATTTAGACGCTCAATCTGTTGTAAAAGAACGGTACGGCCTGTGTGTGAACGTAAACGAAAAGGCATAACCCACTAATTTTTTTGCTAAGGCAGTCAAATTTCTAACCAAAACTAATACACCTATTAGGTAAATGTGTGGAGGATGCCATGGTTGAGGACGTGGAATGTGAACGAGACATCGCCGAGACAGAGTTAGTGCTATTCAAACTGGCAGAACAGGACGCGCTAATAAAAAGGCGAGTTGTCTTAGCCATTATGGAAAAAGTTGTCATTCTGTGGCTCGAATTAAAGCGGGAAGCCACCCCCTACGGCAACTGGGAGTTTACCGACGATGATCGCAAAACATTACACTCATCACCAACAAAAATCAGCATTTTGCTCGATACTATTAGTCAGCGGGCACTACCAGTCCATTAAGGTGAATCATGCTTAAAAATCTTCAGTATTACTACAGATTGGCCATGTATAAACTGTCTTTAGAAGGAGAAGATAACGACTCCTCATACGAAGCGAAAATCCCCTTCCACAATGGGGTCGAAAAGCAATACTTCGATATAAACAATCTCCCTGACGGCTACCCTACTATTACCAATGTGAAGTTGAGTCCACGTCAGCAAAAACTGAAAGATATAGAGTTAGAACGCCTGGCGAGTCTTAAGGCGAAAGCCAAAGAGGAAAGAACCAAATATCACGAAGAATTCGAAGAAAAAAGAGCAACCAACCAAATTAAAAAGAAAGAAAGAAAGGAACGCCGACACGCTCAACGGAATTCACAGGAGCCCAAAACTCGATGGTCACTCTTTCGTAAAAAGCCGATCGAAACGTAAGTCCGACCCTTTCTCAGATAAATTCTCTCTGAGACTTATTCACCAAATGCGGGTGAGAACCCATGGCTTTTGTCTCGCCTAGTTCTATCATCTCTTTCTGATCACTATCTGCATCAGTTAACTCCAGCGTAACCTTCTCAAGCTTATTTTTTTCAAATTTCGGAAAATCACCGGCGAACCCCCAGGCAGCCGCGGTGTCCCGAACGAGATGAAGAAAAGCGGGCGCCGGGAAAGAATAATAAATTGTGATACTACTAATCGTTTCCGGTGAAGCATCGGGTATAAAAATCACTCCCATCTTAAATTCTTTTAGCAGTGCATCAACGGCCGCGGGCGGCGCTATATTTCGTTTTACACTAATTCGATGCTTTTCAAACTTGGCTAACATTGACTCTACACGTTCTTGATCAGAAAGTGTTGTTACTAGATACCGCATTTTTATCGCTGAATCTATAACCTTCCTTGCCGCAGCATACGATCGCGTAAAGCCCTGTTGATTCTTTAACTTTAGGTCCTGACAGATACGGCCATAGGCCTTAGGTGATAATTGCTCTCGGGCGTAATTTTTGAAATACCGAAATGCAAAGGCATGCTTATCATCATCGCCAGAAAAATAAAAACTTAAATCACTAGTTTGCATAAATCGAGCAATTTCAATATCTAACGTATTCACAAAAAACCTTAAAAATTTGAATTTCAACGATATAGGGAGCATCCCACGGGCTTAATAGCATTTAAACCACCAGCCCACATTAAGCACTCTGGATTTGTGCCGTTATCATCATCAAAATAACTCGGAATACCATGATAAAAACCATTTTTAAACCAAAGAACCTGCATATGCATATTCGGCATCGATGACGCAAACATCTCCTGCACTTCCTTGATTAGGGATTCATTATTGCCCAGGCGGGTATCGCCAAACTGACTGGAGGCAATAAGTTTGGTGGTTGCGAAATCCCGTTTGTTAGCACCAAGGAAAAAATCAATGCGCTCAAAATCCTTCAAATATCGGTCTGTACCAGACCAAAAGTGCCCATTACCTAAAGCTGGGGCAATCATCACTAGTTTCAGCGATTGAATATAACGTGTATCAAAAGGCTCAAAACGTGGATACGTGCCTGCCTTTAACCACTCATCATTAAAATAACCAGTACAACCTCTTTCTTCGTACTCACCACCGACTTGGGGAGCGCAAACCCCTTCCTTGTCGTTAATAGGGTCAGAAATAGTGCTTAACGCCACGGCTGCACCCCGACTATGGGTAATAAAGACTAATTCATAAGGGGTGGTAATCCGATTTAAGATCGCTCTCAATCCAATCTGACCTGCTATATTCGAATACAACAAGGCGTTATCCCAGATAGTCAAAGGGATCGCTTTCTCCAAACCATCCCAGAACACTTCTAGCACCGTGTGATCAAACTCGGTCATGCGTTCATCAAACAATTCAAAATTCTTCTTTGCGTCACTGAAGCCATTATTAAACCCATGAATTTTTATCACCAGGCGACCAGTCTTAGCTATTGATTGGTTTAAGCGATGCACTACTGAATCACGAACAGCAGCATTGGTATCATAAAAATCATACCCCCCATAATTGGCGCGAGTGAACACTTGTAATTTATGCAATCGATAACTACATCCTTTAAACCACGTATAAAAAGGGTTGTATTTACACCTGAAACTCAAAGGCTTAGCAGTATAAATGCCGTCAGCAGGATAAGTAGGATACAAACTACCATCTTGGTCGAACGCTATGCGGATAGTGTCAGTCTTTGGAGCCGGAAAGTATGCAAAGTCATGCGGTGGGATACTGTGCCGGCCAGCACAGCCAGCCAACATCATCAGTAAAAGAGCACCAATTAGTAATCGTTTCATCGCTTGTCAATTCCTCGTTCCGTAAGGTACAAAGAATATATCAGCTTAATTTTCAGACAACAATGTGACAACCGTAATGACACGTCAGGAACCACCAGCATATATACTGTGCCACAAAGAGTATGGCCATCCCTCTAAAAAATCAGGATGAAACAAGCAAGGGGCCGGTTTTCGGCCATAATGCCGATCGTTATGTCCCTGTATATGAGCATAACGACGAATAAACGCACTTAATTCTGCACATAAGCCTTCATCAAACTCAGACGCATACTTTTCAGACCATCGCGGTATTCCATCATTACCGCTAAACATAGGCGCCCTGTCAGCTGAACCAGTTCGTTGAATACAACCCATGTTTACTATCACCTTTTAGGATAAAAGCCACAGTGTATTAAGTTTATAGCTTTCTCATTATTGTGGCGTACAGCGGCAAAGAATTGTCTATGTGAGAAAAGCAAAACAGTGGGAATGCGCGCCAAACAGTTGACAGTAATATTGCTTGGCTGCGCTTCCTTATTTTTAAGCGAATTGTTATTTATTTAAAAAAAGAAAAATAAGAAATTGCGTAACAACGTAGACAGGAATGCTTAGGACTAACATCGCAACAACGTGCCTGATACCCTTTGTAGGGGACAAACCATGCATGTTCAGTATAATCCCAGATATCGCACCACAGGCCATGATTGCCGATATGTTTGCTGGCAAAAACCCAGTTACGCTTAACACCGTTGCGATTAACATCACCACCGCGCAAGTCATATACCCTAACTTACGTTCCGATGTTGTGGGTGATTTTATCTCCGGGAAATATTTTTTTATCATCACTAATTTCTTACACCACCATGCATTTTATCGATCACATAAATATTCAAAGATGCCCGGGCAGCAATTAATCCATCATTGATGCAAGCCAATGTATCGCTTTCAGGATATTGGATTTTTATACGCATCATCATCCCACGAATTAAATCAGGGTGCTCTGCAAGCGGGTCATCACTAGGTCCGATGTCATTTCGCATTTTCTGCAAAAAGAATTGTTTTGCCATTAACGTACAAGAGTCATCACTCTCATTTGCACCAACACTTGACACTGCAAGTAAGTGCAGAAGCATTAGACACATGCACCCTATTCTAGCCGTTATCATTGAGCTTTCCCCTGTAGGACATATTTGAGCTTGAGTCCAACGCAATTGCCGAGATAACCCCGGCAAACAATGCACACAAGCCTGCAAGTCGAAAAACATTGTATGCCTTAGCTACAGCTTTAGAATGACCGTTATTCATGCCGCACACCTAAGCATATACGCGACGTCGCTCTATCATTTCCGCAGGGATTATCATCAAACCGAGATAATTTAGTAAATAGAAGAGAACGGCCAAAACCACCAGGCTGAACTGTTTAATTTCAGATAATTCATTAAATGGACTATCAAACAACCCAAACCCACCTGAATTAAAATAAAAACCACTAAGAAAAGCGCAACATACAAACAGACCCAAAAGCGTTATTCCTGCTGGCACTGTTTCGTCAAAGTCTTTTACCTGAGTCATCCCCCAGGAGCCACACAATGCAACTAAATAACCCACGCCTGACCAGATTATTAGTAAAGTAGAATCATCCATTCGCAACACTCTATAATTAATAACGTACATAGGTAGTGTATTAGTTATCCAAAATAGACAGGAAAGAGATGATTGAGAGTGAGAAATATGGGTGAATAACTTACGGCTTCTTCATACTTCGCTGTACAAGTGTCATCACAAGTGATATTGCAAGCATTGTTTTTTTAATAACTGACATTAGCTTCTTTTTACTCCCTTTTTCCAAATACTTTCTTCTACCACTGCCACAAGGAACCCAATTATCAATGTGTTAGTCATTGACTAATACTCTTGGCAAGGTTTCTTCAAAAGACATCGCAAGATAAGCCAACCGATCAATAACACCGTAATATTGTTGAGGTGTTTGAACATGGTCAACATCCGACACAAACTGAATTAAAACCGCCTTAGCTAATGCCGAAAACACACCATTCTCCTGAAAGTTACATGTTTGTTTTATTAATATCTCATTAACTTTTTCAAAGTGAATCCAAGTTCGATCAACTTCAATAACAAACACGTTAAAGTCACGGTAGATAATCACAAAACGGCGTTTCGAAACGTCAAGTAAACGGAAAACATCACCATCATTTATGTCACCTCCGGCAGTGAAATCATTACATAGGCTCACTAAAGTGTTAATGCTCATTCTCTGCTTTATTAGTCGGTAGCTTCCGGAGCACACACTAAAGTTAGGCGTTACGAACAATTCGTCAACAATCGAAACGTTTATCTTTGCACCAGAGTAAAATAAAATATCATCCAGCAACCTAGGGTCATTACTCTCTTCAATAACACTTTTCAGTTTTTGTACTTTCATTCCACAGCGCTCCGCAATGTATTTTTGCCCAAACCGATGTGTGGATATGTAAATCCATGCTTGCTCTGTAAAATCACTTGAAAAATATTGAGTCATCTAGATTTTTGATAGCCTTATGTTATTTGGATTTCAATAAACCAAAAAATCCCTTATTTCCCATGTACTTTAGTTATTGAACCGTGAAGAAGGGTCGCTGCTTCTTTTAGCGTCACCAGAACGGCACAAACAACGAATATGACGAAACTTGCGGCGACCGGAATGAATAGAGACATTTCACTATTTACAGCATCTGCACCATATCCCGCGCTTAAAGCAAAGCATGCTATAAATGTGATAAGGCCAGTCTTTGACAGAGAACACCAGGGCCGTTCCGAAGAAGCGTGAACCACGAGTAAAGCAAATGTGATAATCAATATGTAGGGTAAAATTCCGAAGTCAGTGTCCATAGTTAATTCCCATGTTCATCTTTTAAAGGTTCACGATGCAGCACCTTTACCTTTTCTTTATCATTCCAGGTAACCAGTAATGCGCTGAGATAAAGCAACAATAATGTAACCACCTCTGCACCTGTATATGCAATTAGAACCTTCAACCATTCAGAAGAATTGAAGCCAACCAAAAGGCTTATCCCAATTATGCCGAAATGAGATGAGTAAAATACGCCGCGCTGTGGCTTCGCGTCTAACCTTAGGGCTTTATAAAACGTACTCTGTTGAATTTTTGCCTTCAGAATATTAATCCTCATGTTGCCTTTGAAACAGTTTAATATCGTGTTCTGATTGAAAAACATCTAATGTCGCTACGGATAAAGTTGCTACCACAATAAACAACCAATCAGGCATTTCGAAAACGAAATAGTCACAAGCGAAAATAGCAATAAACAGCAATATCAGCTGACTAATTTTTCCTGAATAACTCATGTTTATTCCTATCCTAAAAAATCTGCTGGGCTTTGTTCAGCCATGTTCTAAATGTTGTCAATGGTGTTGGTACAGACCTCACTTTGCCTCCGGGTTTACGCCAGTATATGTCAGCCAAAATGGTGCGCTTGTCGTATTCGCTTATTTGAGCATTTTCAACTCTGACGATTTCTCGTACTTGATCTCCGTAAGACCAACTCGTACCAGCCAAAGATAGTGCGGCAGAAACAGTATTGGGAGTGTTCTTCATCGCTACATTCCAGTGGTATTACATAAGTGTATTAACGCACATTTCAGTTGTCGCGCTACTTTTCATGCATTGATGTTAATAAGTAATTTTTCGAATGCCTGTTTTATCCTGGGCCTATTCGGGTCAATGTATTCCAAAGTCATGTCTGGTTCATCGTGACCAAGGATCTTCTGAATGTTTTCAAGTGAAACGCCTTTGTCATCCAACCAAGTCGCAACACAGCGCCGGCCCGAATGGGTTGAGCCGTGATGTAGACCAGATGATTTGAAAATTTCGCCGATCAGGTTTTGCATGGAACCGCACACTTTTGTTGTTCTGATTAATCCATCAATATCAGTGTACTTCTTATCCCTGAATGCCATCGTGCGCCAACCATTACCTTTTTTTGTGATGGCGAACATCGGCATGTCTGGGTTCAAAGACCGATAACTATTTTGGTCCGATACAAAAACACGATTAGCAAGCATGTGAGAAATCCAATTCTCAACGGCTGCGCGATGTTGCTTTGCGAGAATGAAGGCAACTCTAGCCTTACCAGTCTTGGTATAGGAACTTGGAACAGTGAAAGTTTTTTTGAGAGTGCCAGAGGGAGTTAAAAGGTCCTTGCGAGTCAGTTTGGCAACTTCATTTATCCTCAGTCCCGAGCCAAAAAGCATCCATATAATGGCTACGTTTCGCTTGCCAAGGTCACCGCGAGACGCCATCCACAAGATATGTTTAAAGCGCTTTTTGGTCGGCACTTCTGCTTTGCCTTCACCGCGTTTGCGATTGGCTACCAGACGTTTGACGGGTCTTAAGCTGGGCATATTAAACTCCTTTTCAATGCCATATTCCCATGTAGTTCAAATAATACACTAAAAATCTCCAATCCCAATAAAGTTGGGCTGACCGAGGAATCTTGTATTGTGCACACTCCAGGTCACCAGCAGTCATGGCCAGCGCCATCCCGGGACGTCATCAAGCTGGTGCCAGGTCTTTCGCCAGCACATTGACCTTTGACAACAACCCGCTGGCCGAACCGCTTTCTAATAACGTCTCAGCAGCACCATCACCGGCATGATTGAGCTCAACAAAGCTCCAGTTGCCATACCCATCCACTAAAATGCCGTGGCCATTGGGCGCCTCTCTGTAGTCATTGAGTGCCGAGCAGGCATCTTCCAGATCCACAGTGGTTTGAAAGCTGTGATCATGCAACCGGCAATACAGCTCAGCGATAGCTTCGTCGGTCGTGACGATATAGTTACGCGTTCCCCCTCCCGGTAAGTCTTCCTTATAATCTGTCATCACGGCGTTGGCTCTCAGCATATCGATGAGCGGCGTCTGCTTGAGCGACGCGATATCCGCATCATTAAATTCGCCAATACCCTCCCGGGCCAACAACACGCCCATCACTTTGTTATGAAGGCTTTTTGCTATTTCAATATCCAAACTCATTCTCCACCGGTTAGGAACTGGTCTTCAGTTCGTTAATCGCTTCTTCTGCCGCGAAGATAACCGACCACTGCGTTTGCAAATATTCGTTATCAAGCTCACCATCGAGCGCTTCGGCCCATACCAGGTATTCCTCCCTGGCAATCTCTTCAGGTATGCCTGCGGCCTTAAACGTGCGTAGCCATACACTCAAACACCATTCACTCAATTTCCTGCTCCCCGCGGCCAAGATTGCGCATAGTTAAATGTATTAGCACCGATATTACCCACGCTTAAGCCTATCGTTCAGCTTTCTGATATCGTCGTTGGTCAAACCCTTTGAAAGGGTCATTAATAAGACGATGCGCTCTGCTGCGTAGGCTTTGACCTCATCCGAGAAGGCATAGGAATAGGCCGTTGTTGCAAACCCAATCGACTTTTTACCCTCTTTCAGTCGTACCGAGTTACTTTTCCAGCCACTTTGCTCATACTTCGCCGCATCCACCAGCGAAGTGCAATTGATGCTGGCTTCTGAATCACTCATCGGCCGCTCCGGTGTGTGCTTCGGTCAACAGCACCAGCCGGCCTTTTAATGCCGTGACCAGCGCTTCGGCATCATTTAGGGCGTCAACCGGGTCGCGCCCTTTAGTGACGGCTAATTGTTCCTTTAACCAATACGAGGTACTGGGATCAAATTGGACTGCTTGTTCAAATTCGCTAATTTTCATAGGTTGACACCGACTCATTTAATAAAGTTGTGAGTGTATTACTCTACCTTCTACCTACCCGCTCGCCATTTATTGATTTGCAACGTCCTGACGGCGTCATCATCCTGTACTCCTTTACCGACAGTACCTACAAGACCGAAGGCGCACCGCTCGATACAAAGTAGCGCAGTCTGAATAACGTGATGAAATACCCTAAAGCCATAACGACGAGTTCAACCACTGTCAACGACCCACGACTTATTCGCTTAGCGAATTAAGTCGGAGCATGGAAGCCTGAGTTGACCAGACCCCATCGGGTAACTGATGGAGCCGTTATCGGAGAATATATAGGCACCGTGGGATGACTTGCCAGTTCCACGCGCTGCGGAAAACGATTAAACAGGCGTAATGGGTTAAGCCAGTGTCGTTTTTATTAAACCTTCGAATAACAGGGTCGAGGCAAACATAACCCACTTCGGTGGAGAACGTCTGGTAACAGACATTAATTTTGGAGTTTGGATAACGTGAGAGTCTTGGTGCTCGACAATCAGAAACAACCGCTGATGCCTTGCTGTCCTGCGCGAGCACGCCAGCTCCTGCGTGATGGCAAAGCAGCGGTGTTTCGTCGTTATCCGTTCACTATCGTATTGAAAGGACGACAGGGCGGTGAGATACAACCTGTTTCACTTAATGTCGATCCGGGCAGCAAAAACACAGGTATTGCACTTGTTGCGTTATTCCAAGGTGGCCACGCTGCGCTCTACGGTCAGCATATTGTCCATCGTGGACAACAAATCAGGGATGCACTCGAAAACCGTCGCGCTACCCGTCGTTCACGCCGCAACAGAAAAACACGCTATCGGAAACCGCGTTTTTTAAACCGAACCCGCCCATTTGGATGGCTACCACCATCCCTAATGTCACGAGTGCACAATGTGGAAACGTGGGCGAAACGTCTAAGCAGGTTCGCGCCTGTCACGTCAGCGAATGTCGAGACGGTGCGCTTTGACATGCAGCTTATCGAAAAACCTGACATCGTAGGAATGGACTACCAACAAGGCTCACTGTTTGGCTGGGAGTTGCGTGAATACTTGCTGTATCGCCACCAGCATACCTGTGCGTACTGTCACGGCCTAACAAAGGATGCGGTTCTTGAGAAGGAACATATCATCCCAAAAACATTAGGTGGCTCAAACCGACTGGCGAACCATGTCATCAGTTGCCGCACATGCAACGAGGACAAAGGCAGTTTACACCCGAACGCATGGATGGCGCTATGCCAGCAGCGTGACGACAAGCTGAACCTGACACGCGCCAATAACATGCAGCGCATTATGGACGGGTATCGTCCCTCACTGAAAGACGCCGCTGCGGTCAATGCCACACGTTATGCTGTCGGTGAACGAATCAAATCCATCCTTCCAAACACACAGTTCTGGTCGGGCGGACTGACGAAAAAGAACCGTTCTGAAAAAAGCTATCCAAAAGACCATTGGATCGATGCCGCGTGTATTGGTCAAAACGGTAGTGCCGTTTCGCTGAAATGCAATCATATCCTTGTGTCTTCAGCCAAAGGGCATGGCTCACGACAAATGTGTCGGGTTGATAAGTACGGATTTCCGCGTACATCGTCAAAATCACAATCCGTCGTCCATGGATTTAAAACAGGGGATTTGGTGATTGCCAATGTCCCTTCTGGCAAAAAACAAGGTGTGCATATTGGACGGGTCGCTGTTCGTAAAAACGGTTACTTCAATGTGCAAACAGAAAATGGGGCTGTGCAGGGTATATCTCACAAACATTGTCGGATAATCCAGCGCAGCGATGGTTACAACTTTAACTATGGAGCGGCAATTCCTCCGACGACTCATTCAAAGAATTGAGTTGCGGTATCCTTGCCGAATTTTTGATGAATATGCGCCAGCAAATCCATGCCATTATCGAAAAGGTAAAATCCGTATTACCTGACTTTGAGGTGAGAGATAGCCAACTGCAATTTATGGATGCGACAGCACATATCTGCGCAAACCGTGACGAGCCGAACCATATTATTGCGGAACTCCCCACTGGCACAGGCAAATCGCTCGGCGGGTTAATTCCGGCACTGGCATATGCCCACCTTACCAACAAAATACGTAGCAAAGACGACACCATTAAGTTGTGTTACTCGACCAGTACAGTCGCGCTTCAAACCCAGTTATTGCGTGATGTCGCGCTCCTAAATAAAGCGGGTGTGAATTTCAAAGCGCATGTTGTCGTCGGGCGCAGCCGGTTTATTTGTAAACGCAGTGCACAGGCAATCATTCGCCCTGATAGCGAACAGGCTAACCTGCTATCCCCGGCCATTACCACTACCGACCAAGATGCCGCATTAGGTATCGGTGCACCTGACAATACATCGGTGAGTGAAGTGGAAAAAACCAAAGTAAAAAAAGCGCTTAACCTGCTAAAAGAAGAAGCATGGTCGGGAATTGTCGATGATCTTGATCGTAACCTGACGATGGAACACGCCACGTGGCGCAAAGTCCGCGCAGATGCCAATACCTGTAACCGTCAGTGTCCTCATTGGGGTAGTGGCTGCCCCTTTGTCAAAAACCGGATGGATACCGACACCGCTGATCTCATTATTACTAATCACGCGATGGTATTTGCCGACTTGGAAAAATCAACCATTTTACCGGCACCAGAACGCACCTTTCACATTCTGGACGAGGGCCACCACCTGGTTGATAACTTTCATAGCACCATGGAACGCAGCCTGAATTTCAGTTCACTTTATGAAACCTGCTCTCGCCATGTCGGCGCAATCAGCACCGCCATTGCCATCGGGGCAGATATTGCCAGCCTGAAAGACTGCTCTAACGAGGTCAATAGCCAGTTGGTGCATATCCGCAATGCCCTGTTGCCGCTGATGCAGTTATTAGACGACCGCTACCAACAATTTGCAGAAACCCTGCCGGAGTCAGAACGTGATAAAGCTGTCTGGCGGCTGGATATTAACTACATTCAACAAAGCGGGATGTTAAACGGACTTCACGACATTTATGACAACCTTATTCGGGTACGCATGAAAATCAATGAAATCCTTGAGGGCGTCAGTGAATCGGAAACAGAGATTAATCCAGACGAAGCCCAAGTGATTAATAGCTTAGGACAGCACCACGCCGTCATTGATTCTGCCTGTGAGTTAATTAATTTGTACTTGGATGCAAAAGAGTCCAATGCCATGTGGTACAAGCGCCACAAAGCACAGGGCAGCGCCTCTGCGACACTGTTTGGCGCACAAATTAACGTGTCCGAGGAAATGAAAAGCCTGTTTTGGAACCGTGTTCATAAGTCGGTCACCATGTCGGCCACCCTTTCCAACGATGGCTGCTTTTCGGCATTTAATCACGAATCAGGGTTAGCACAGCCCCAGGCCGCAGAATATCGTTTTAGCTCCCCGTTCACCGAAGCTTTTCAATATTCGTCATTACATCTGTATCCGGACTTCCCTGCACCTGACTGGCGGAACGAATCGGCACACTCACGCGCGATTGTTGATGAACTAAGTCACTTTATGTCGTACCACAAGGCAGGACTGATGCTCATGGTATCGCGACGCCAGCTTAATGAAGTAGTGAGCCTGTTACCCCGCGAATTACGCGATATAACGATGGTACAAGGAGAAGATGGTTCTCGCTCTCAGATCATCGACGCGCACAGAAGCAAAATTGATAAGGGTGAATCTTCACTGTTAATCGGTCTGGCCTCATTCAGTGAGGGGCTTGACCTCAAACAGCAGTATTTAACCTTTGTTGGCATTGCTAAGTTAGCGTTCGGAGCATTTAACGAGCCGCGAAAAATGACCGAGTCTGAGCAAATTCAAGCCAGTGGCGGCAATCCCTTTATGCAACTGACCTTGCCTGTCGCTGAAATAGCATTACAGCAATCTGTAGGCAGACTTATTCGTTCGATTGACTGTCGCGGCGAAGTCGCCTTATTTGACCCCAGGATCCTGACCAAACGCTATGGTGCTGGGTTGCTCGGGGCGCTCCCGCCATTCTACCGCGAAATCCACACTAACCAGCGCCGCTACGGGTAAGACAGAAAGTAGCGGCATTTCAAACGGGGTTTAGCATAAAGGTAAGCGTGAATTTTGAGGAAACAACCATGTTAGCAACCATTACTGCACCATCAACCAACATCTTTGATAACGTCAACATTATCGACTGGACTGAGGGCGCTCATCTGGATGCTGAGGGCAATGTAAAGCCAGGTATCTATCGTGGTATGCCGGATTATATTTACCACACTACCGGTGGTTACAGCTCATCGCTGTTCAAGGAAATGGCCACCAAAAGCGCCTTTCACGTTAAGCGTAAGTATATCGACAAGAAAGCAAAGCCGATCACTACGGCCACTCAGAAGATTTTTAACTTTGGCACACTGGTTCACGAATTGTCGTTAGAGGCCAAGCGCTTCTACGAACACTACTTCAAGCTGCCTGAAAATAAGGGCTTTGACGAGTACACCACCGATGAATTAAAAGCCAAAGCCAAAGAATTGGATGTAAAAGTCTCTGGCACCCGTGATGCGCTTAAAACCCGCATTAATGATGCGCTGCCAGAGGGTGCGAAAAAGATTTGGGAATATGACGATGAAGTCGAAATGCTGATCCACCAGCACTGCGCTGGCAAGCGTCTGGACATCATTAAGGGTGAAATGACAGGCCGTACCACGCTGTATAACGCCATCTGGAATGACCCGAACAACCATGAAATTGAGTTATTGCCCATCGAACATGAGACGTGGGTAGCAGTCCACGAACTATTCGATGCGCTAATGGGTAACCCTTATATTTCTCTTGGTCTGGCTGATGGTGAAGCGGAATTGTCTTGCTTTGCTGTTGATCCTGAAACCGGCTTACTACTCAAGTGTCGCTATGACTTTTTGAATGTATTTGGTCAGGCATGGGATGTGAAAACCGCCCGTACCGCCGATGATCGCGGCTTTACCTATCATGCGAATGACATGGGCTACGACATCCAAGACGCGTTCTATACCCATGTTGGCAAATTGGCTGGTTTAGATATTTCTGCGTTCATCTTTGCCGTGGTTGAAAAAGAAATTCCAATTGCGGATGCCAAGGAATATTCACCCAATGCAAAGCAACGCGCCAGTGAAAAACTGAAACATTACCTGAACAAGTTTAAAACCTGTTTAGACACCAACGAATGGCCAGCCTATAAAGCTGTACCATCCATCACACAAATGGAAAATAACCGAGGAATCCGTTAATGAGTGCATTAATTGACCCCACCAACCCCATTACACCGCCACCACTTGACGGCGTAAAATCAGACTTCACCAGCCTGCTCAATGCAAAGCGAGCAGGCCTTAAGTTTGCCGATGAAGCACGCTATTTTCAGTCGCAATGGTTACGCGCCGCTAAAAATGGCTTTATGGCCCTGGTACCACTTGAAGAAGTGGAATCAGAATTTCTTAAAGCGGCGCAGCTGGGACTATCTTACGATCCGGAAAAAATGCAAGCGTTTTGTATTGCACACTGGGATCAGGACAACGGGTATTTCCGTCCTCGCTTCTACTTGGGTTACAAAGGTATGTACAGCATCATTGCACATGATAAGAATATCATGTTGACCAATACCCAGCTGATTTATGCCAATGACCATTTTGTGGATAAAGGCCCTAACGCCATCCCAGAGCACTCCCGGGTGCTCAACCCTGATCAGCGGGGCGGGATTGTCGGTGGATATGCTTATTCCGTGCTGGCAAAGAGCGGCATTGCAATTTGTACCATTGTGGATGTTGATGTTATGCAGGAAATTGAGCGCGGGGCAGCCAATAACGGTAGCCAGGCGTGGACAGGGCCGTTCGTCAATGAAATGCGCAAAAAAACCGTTACTCGACGACATTTCAACGATTTACTGCCAGTACTGGATTTGAACGCGAAACTGGATGATAGCAATATCCTTGAACCCACCGGATTTGATATGGAGTACGCCTCACATGGTCGAAACTAATTTTGAATACCTGCTCGCGCAGTTCACGCCACCGCAACAAGCAGTGGCCAACGCGCTAATGTCGCAATACCGAAATCAAGGCGATGCCCGAAAACAATTGACCGGCCGCCGCCAGTATGGACTTGAAAACATCTATCCGGAGGCTCTGCAAAGCCTGATTAATGACAGCGTAAATATTGTAGATTTTGCCCCGGATGTTCTGCAGAAGAACCTCGACTGGTTACACTGGGAATTCTTCATCTCTGAAGTGTCCGGTCGCGTTGAGGGCATGGTAGTGTGCAATCCGGTCAAACTGCTTCGCGCATGCCGGGGTATCGATGATGTACGCCTTGTGCGCTTTAATCCTGACGCCGGCAAAGTTATTACGGTTGATATGTATAAGGGCATTACCGCAGTAAGAGGCGATGTCCCTGACTCTGATCCCGGGCTAAATGTCCGCTCGGGTAACACCGTACCTTATGGCCTTGTGCTGCAATGTGCAGTTACCCCGCCGGATAACAAGCAATCCTACTTCCAAATTGACGATATGGGGCACATTGAACTGGGTGATGCACTGCATGCCTGCTATCATTCTATCGGTCAGTTGCACCATGCACAGGCCGTGGAACGGCTCGCCGACCATATTATTTTAATGCGTTGCCTGAAGCAGCTGAAATATAATGCCTATGAAGACGGTGAGTTCTTTGATGCATTGCACCAGTTGTACAACAATCACTTTATGCGTAAACAAGCGCATGAAGAGGCATTACGTAAGCAAGGGCGCCGTTCTCAACGTGAGGGACTGACGGAAACTGAAATGGCTATGCGTGCGCTCATGACGCCGGAAAATATCCAAAAAGCCCAGCAGAAACTGGTCTATTCTTTGGAAAAACGCAATATGCCCAGTGACACGACTGTTGTTGATATCACCGCCTTCCAGCAAGCGCGATTTAATGATCAGTTGGCCGACCTGTTCGCCCAGGAACACCCGGATAACTGGTAAAAGCTTATTAATAAGGGTTGATGGTAATGAACGAGACAGTCGAAGCTTCCGCCTCAGAAGTGCTGCACCAGCAGCATCTGTTGCGTCGACGCTCACAAAGCGGTACTTACCACTATGATCAGCTGAACATCTATTATGATGAATCGGGCGGTGAATTTATCAGCCGTTGGTTTACCGGTCGTTCCCGCAATACCATGAAACTGCGCGGCAGCGCGTGTTATGCCGTAGAAACCTTAGTGGACGATCGTGTTCGCAATTTTATTCACGAAGGCGAAGCCAATGGCTATGAATATGTCGACCGGATGGTTACCAATTTAGCCGACATCCCGTTTTCCAAGTTTGCCGGCGCCAGACTGTCGCCTGTCAGCTTGTTCAAGCTGAACAAGACCCCTGAATGGACCGATCCGTTACATACCGTCTTCATTCCCTACTGCCATGGGGAGCACGTGTGCATTCGTATTGGGATGCAGGACGCCTTCTCCGTGCAATGCATGAATGACCGCGGTGAAATTATCCAACTTAAAGAGAAAGACCAAAACCGGCTACGCGGAATGGTGCGCCTGCAGAAATATGAAACCTTCGTTATCGAGGCAATCCTGACACCGCATGACATCACCTTTTTAGATCTGCTGTGCGTCAATGGCGTTGGATTAACCTGGCCATACCGGAAACGTATGGCCTTGCTGGCGAAACTGCGAAAAGACCCCAATATCTTGTCAAGGATCCTGAGCCCTAAAAATATTGATGTCTTTGCCCCGGATATGGCCGAACGCGTCAACCCTCAAAAGCGTCCAATCAGTGGTTATGCCGTGAAATCATTGAAAGCACCGGTTAACCTGAATGATGTAGTGATTACACCAGTTATTGAACAGCACTTCATTCTGCGCGTGTACCCCTCACAACTGCGCGACAAGGAAGAGCGGGAGCTTCGGCTTAAAGGAATGCAGAAAATCGCTTTATCCATGCCAAATGCTCAAGATCAAGGGTGGACACAAGTCAGTACACTCTTTGCGTCCTTAGGCTATGAGCCCTTCCAACTGGTGAAATGTGACGGCATCAAAAATGGAAAATTAATCAACCCGAAACCACTTTACGATCAGGAAATGGCCGACTACCTGCGTGAAGAAGACGCCAGTACGCTTGATCACCTTGACCGTAATTGGGCGCTAACGCTCAAACACGAGCTCAGCTGCAATTAGCATGAATCTTAATACACTCTTTGTTCTATCCATTGAACAAAGAGTACCCACCAATGACCGAAACAACTGAAAATAACACCGCGGAATTCATCGCCGGCGCAAAAGCAATGTTACACCTCGTTTTGTGCTGCTCTAGACGCCATGGAATGCGCTATGTTTCTCCGTTAACCAAAGAAACTCTTACCAAGCGCCACATAAAACCATTTCTCATGGAATTTGCCAGCAATCATCAAATTGAATGGAGCGAAGAAGATTTGAAATATTTAGCAGAGGACATTGCTGATTGGATTAAAGACACCAAAGATGAGGATGTGCTCCATACTTGAGCACGTTCCACTATATTTATTGACCGTTAGCAAGGTTTAGGTAGTAAACAAAACAAGCCACCGAAAAGAGAAACCCGATAATGCCGTAAATAATTCGGTTAGCCTTATTTAATTGCCATGGTGGTTTGGTCGGGAACCGGCCAAACGTGATCACCCAAACCGGCATAACACCGATATAGTAAAACACTTCGTAAACGAAAAACTCTAAGCAAAAACTCAAAATATGACCAGCAATGCGAAGTACAGGAACAATCAGTTCTTCCATTTTTACTCACCGCTGCTTTCAATTTGTGGATAAAAATTCGGGCACAACTTACGCGTCCACTCCCAGCACTCACCCAGGATTAAACCATTTCTTACCAGGCCGGCTTTATTACACCCGTGGAGCATCCCCCGATCCTGTTCATCAAAATGCCAGTCCGAACAGCCGTTAAGCTTCACATCTCCATGCAAATACACTTCGCTTTCATTTAAATCGGTCGTTAAGTCAGCCCAATCTTTACTGCCAGCCCGGCGATAAACATAACCATCCTCCCCAATACCAGCCTGCTCATAGACCTCATAGCTCACCCCAAATTCACTGATAGTAGCAACGACAGTAAAACCCAAATCCTCAAAGTGCTTTATCTCTATTGTGCTCATTTCAACGTCCTATAAGTCAAACCGGATAGCCGTGAAATCGACTTTCCCGTAGGTGCCGGCCACGGCACCTGACCGGGACACTGATACAAAATCAACGTGTTTCAGACCGGACGCCGTCTTAGAAACAACAGAAACATGCTGGCCTGCATAATTGGAAGCCAGTTGATTCATTAAATGGTCTTTGTTGGTGACAACCTGTTCACCACCGGCAAAACGGATCACGACGCTCATGACTATCTCTCCCCGAACAGTAGCAATAAGTGTATTAGCAACACTTTTTCATGATACTGTGGATATAAGATGGCGCATTTTTTTGCTGCCCGGTGGCACTTTCAATTTTTATCGATTGTTTTGCGAGAAAACCCAGTGAGCTTCAGTCGTTAGGTCTTTCACGTGGAGGGTAATCTTTGAAGAATTGTTCGCGAATTTGCTCGATTGAAACATTGGTAGACTGCATCATTTTCAAGCATTCCTTCCGGTGCTGAATCCCCTGCTCCCTCATGGCACGAATCTGCCGCATCGAAGCAAAATGCCATTGAATAATAAACACAATAAACACAAGCTTGAATACTAACGTTAGCACTGAAAAAAACGTAAATAAGTGAGGAATTTCTCTCGTTCCGGATTGCTCACCAGACCCAGGTATTATCGCCAATGAGATAAATGCCAAACTCAAAAGTATGACCGTCCCTGCCAGAGACATAACCAATACTTTATTGAAATCCTGCATGCGGAACATTGTATACACCCATGCTGCCACACAAAAAAGACCAGCAACTATCAGTAATAAAATGTCCATACCCATTCCTTTTGAGCCAAAGCCTACCGTACACAAACTATACAGAAGCAACACGTACCTGCAACCTTAAAATAGCGCACTTTTCTACAGCAATTACGATGGCATTAGGTATCTACTAGGCGACAACGTTATGCAGCTTGAACTACGACTTAACACGCAAACCGTCAACATTCACATCTTTGAACGAACTCACCGCAAACTCACTGAACAACCACCGCGAGTCGTGAAAGTGAGCTTTAGCAATTTCGCCGTAAACCCTCGACCGATGAGGGCTTGGATATAAAGCACTTCGCAGAGCGATTGTGTTATCTCAATAACACTGTATATTACTACATATGTTAAGAGCGACCAAAGTAAGACTTTATCCCTCACTCGAACAGGCTGATTTTCTTAAACAGCAGTTTGGCGCTGTGCGTTTCGCGTACAACAAGGCGCTGCACTTAAAGTCTCATATGTATCGCAAGCACGGGGTTACGCTGAACCCCAAGAAAGACATAAAGCCACTACTTGCAGTTGCCAAGAAATCACGAAAATACCACTGGCTGAAACAGTATGATTCAATCGCTTTACAGCAGTCGGTGATCAACTTACACCAAGCTTTCGACAACTTCTTTAATCCGAAGTTGAAAGCCAAATACCCACAGTTCAAACGCAGACATGGCAAGCAGTCCAGTTATCACTGCGTGGGCGTAAAGGTGCTCGAAGGCGCAATCAAACTACCGAAAATGAAGCCTGTAACGGCGAATATTCATCGTGAAATCACAGGTACAGTAAAAAGCATTACTGTCAGTTTGAGTAACACAGGCAAGTTCTACGCATCCATCCTTGTCGATGATGGCGTAGAAGCGCCTGCATTACTTCACACTGTAAGCAAGGTAACTGGTATTGATCTGGGGCTATCTCATTTCGCCATTGAATCAAACGGCAGAAAGACTGCCAATCCCCGATTTGTGAAACGCGCAGAGAAGAATCTCAGACGTAAACAGCGTCAGCTATCCCGAAAAGCAAAAAGTAGTAGTAACCGTTCAAAAGCGCGAAGGATTGTGGCTAAATGCCACGAAAAAGTCGCAAATGCTCGCGCTGATTTTCAACATAAACTCTCTCGAACTCTCGTTGACGAAAACCAAGCAGTGATAGTTGAGACATTGAAATCAGCCAACATGATGAAAAGCCGCAAGCTGGCAAAGCATATCGCTGACGCCTCATGGCATAGTTTTGTGATAAAGCTGGAATACAAGATGAAAGAGCAAGGCAAGCACCTGGTGAAGCTCGATCAGTGGTATGCCAGTTCTAAAACGTGCCATTGTTGCGGCAATAAAACAGAAGAAATGCCCTTGTCAGTTCGCAAGTGGGATTGTCCCTCTTGCGGCACTATAGATATAGATCGCGACGTAAACGCCGCCCTCAATATTCGTGATAAAGGCATCCTGGAATTAAAGGCGGCTGGACGGTCGTCTCTGCTTATGGAAGCTGCGTAAGCCTCGATACTATCGAGCAACGGCTAATGAAGTAAGAAGCATCGCCCGATAGGGCGGTGAGAAGTCACCCGGGTAATTGATAAGAGAGGCAACCGGTATTCCAGCGCTGCGCTCCAACTTGGACTCAGTGAGACAGAACGGTTGAGAGCCATTGAGATGGCAGGTGAACAATATCAGCCCTACAACACCGTACCTTACTCACTGATAAGCGACCAGACTCACCAGTCCCTGACGGCGTAGCAGGAACCCAATACGGTTTTTTAAAAAGGTAGTATTATATATGGACTAAAGCCAAAAAAACGGCCGCCAAACTCACTACAGATTGTACAATAAGCTTGCTACGGGAACGTTTAGAATCTGTCATTATCGCAAAGTGGAGGATTTCACTTCTTCTGACGGCGTAGCAGGAGACGAATAGGCCAGAAAGTAGCGAGATTTGATTCTCAACGGATAATGGTGACATCACTCAACACCGGTCAGCACGATGTCATCTTTACCTGTACAACATGATTTTATTAGCCCTGCCATCGATGGCTGGAAACACGCTATCACCGGTACTTCTCTGCTAAATAATGGCGCAATGACCTGCGCAATCACCGCTAATGGGCAGGCAGAGCTTAGAACCACCCATAAAGGCTGTCAGGCTGATTTTTACCGCAACCTCAACCGGCCGGGATTATTCTCATGCAGACAACGCACTGGCCAGTACAAAGGCAAAGTCACCGGTTATGCCAATATCTTCGTGATAAGCGATCCAATTTTTACAGTGAGTGCAGCCAGCCGGAAACGAACACTAATTCAAAACAAGCGAAATGTGCACGCCTTTACCAGAACCAACGCACTTATAGATGCTTTTGAAGGCTCACTTAACGTCAATCTTTTACCTGCACACAAAGTAGTGACCTACCAGCCTTTCCAGCGCGGAGAATTTTTTGACCGGGCAACCGGCGAAACTGTGGCAGCACATAAGGGGCTAGCCATATTGGCCGGAGCAAATGTTTATTGTTTGGCGTAATTATTCGCCAGCGTTTGCCTAACCAACTTCCCTAATCGTTTGTAACCAAAGCAGCGCATTAACTCACCTTGCGTCGCCTCAGTCACCGACTTTTCGAGTGCGGCCAGCACATCGTCCTTCAACGGGCGATGCTTTCTTAATTCTTTCAACAAATGGTTCCAACAGAGTTCAAAGCGATCCCATGTTGCCAGTTGTATAACAGTTTCACGCTCTTCTTTCGTTCGGTACCGATATTCTTTCGATCGTGAGGATACCTCAGCCGGTACGCTCATCACTACCAGGTGTACTTGTCTTCGCTCACTCCAACTTTCACGAACCCCCACTGGCAATGGTGAAATTGAGTTGCTGGCACCGGCCTTAGCGCCCTCTTTAACCCTCTTTCCATAAGGTAAACAGCCATCTTTCACACATAATGCCAATTTGTGCCAAACCGCTTCGTACTCTGTTGGGAACCGTGGTTGCACAATACGGCCAGACCGCGATTTGTGAAAACAACGCCATCGATTTCTGGCTTCATCGAATGTTATTCCGTTCATTCATTCACCCCGCATTTTATAGCACCAGTCCATCTATCCGGCATATAGGGCATCAGTGCCATAAATGACGCCGTCAAAATTAAAATACATTGCGCTATCAATGCCACCATCATCATATCTGGTGCTGAATCTGAAGACACCATTTCCTGCATCATTCTGGGAAATGTACCAAGACACGTCCCCAACAAGAAAAATCCTACTGTTGACGTTATACACCTGCGCGGCATCACCAATGGGCAAACAAACGCTAAACTTGCTACCACGTAATGAACCGGGTACTGGTAAAGCCAATCAGCCACAACGGTCACGAAAAAGACCATTTCACTCATCCTAATTTACACTATAAAAAATACCGTGCCATAGAGTGTATTAAAGCGAAAAGTAGCGGACTTGATAACCTACGTTACAGTGGATATACCATTTATCCTACAGGTTCCAAACAATGAGTACAGTCACAGACTACCAACGTGATCTATGTCAGCTATTTAACGGCTCCATCACACCACGGGAAGTGGTTGGCACTGGCTATCGCTACCCCAAGCAAGTCGCCAGCCAATGGCTACGCAAACAAATGCACAACATTGAAAACCCTAACGCCAAGATTGATGAACTCATCGTTCAAACCAATGGCAAGCCGTTTGCCTCTGAAACAAAGGCCATGCAATCGACGACGTACCAGCAACTTATTAACGGGCAGTTCAAATTAATAAGTGATGGCGCTTTCGTTGCAGACTATGGCGTCATGCCTGCGCCTGGTGTGGAAGTGACAACTGGTTATTGCATATACATTGTTATCGCATACCGACACAAAAAATCAGCATAGGAGAACAACCATGCGGCGCTCTACTCAACGCGAAGTTAAGAATATTCAACGTATGTTGGGAAGCCTTAGCGGTGAAAACCGGACTATTATTCAGGCTGGTCGGCTTATCCTGTCCGATCTTTACGGCTACTACCATGCAAGAGGCTATACATTAACGCCCTACGTCAACGGTGAGCTTAATTTAACGTGGATTGGCTCAAAGGGGGAGCCGCATTTTAATCGCTTGCTGACAAGCCCTGAGGAAGCGTATTTGAAGAGAGAGGCGTTATTAGCCAGGGCAGCAAGCATTCGCCTGCAAGTTGTAAAGCACGACTCCGCAGCATAAGCACTCTTTAATCTTTTGAATCTTGGTCACGATAAACCGTGGCCAACTCTTTTTGCACCTTTTTAACATCAAGGAAGAGCATAAATATTGGTACAGTCAGACCTATCACAAACAAAGCAATACAACACCAAATAATTAAAAGTGGATTATCAAAAGTGACTGCTCCCCGCCCGCAGGCGTGGCTTCCAACTTCTCAGGCAGCAACCGGCACGTGGCCGGATTTACGCAAGCCTCCATTGGCAGGAACCGACAGTCCTTCGGCCCGTAGTTTGATAATACCCTGCTGACGGATATTTATCGCGGCGTTTACGTCGCGGTCACGCTCTGCTGTACAAGCAGGGCATGTCCAGTTGCGCACCGACAACGGAAGGGATTCCATCTTGTGTCCGCAGCAGGAACAGGTCTTCGAGCTGGCGAACCACTGGTCGATTTTGACTAGATGCTTGCCTTGCGCCTTGGCCTTGTATTCCAGCTTATGGACCAGGCTGAACCAGCTTGCGTCAGCAATGTGCTTCGCCAATTTCCGATTTTTCAACAGATTTTTTACTTTCAATGTCTCGACCACCACCGCTTGGTTTTCGCCAATGAGTTGTCGGGACAGGTTGTGCTGGAAGTCGGCACGGGCATTCGCTAGATGCTCATGCGCCTTGGCAAGCTTCAGGCGGGCCTTTGCACGGCCTTTGCTGCCTTTCTGGCAGCGAGACAGGGCTTTTTGCTTACGTCTAAAGTTGGCGGCGGCACGTTTCAAGAAGCGTGGATTAGCTATTTTGTTGCCTTCGGAGTCGATAGCAAGATGGGTAAGCCCCATATCAATCCCCAATACGGTGTCTACCGTTTGTATGGATGCTGGTGTTTCTACACCATCATCAATCAGCATCGAGGCATAATATTTGCCCGTCACAGTACGCGACAAGGTTATGCTCTTGAGCTTTCCGTCCAGCGCACGGTGAATCCGTGCTTTGATCGGCCTCATCTTCGGCACTTTGATCCAGTTATCACCCAAACTGATACTGGTGCAGTGATAGCTGGACTGCTTTCCGTGTTTTCGCTTGAACTTCGGGTAACGCGCCG
>CETH01066807.1_pt1 | contig 49281 bp, 50 predicted proteins | sample 361461 | NCBI WGS metagenome assembly CETH01 (sample SAMEA2622695, study PRJEB7988) | marine metagenome | isolation source: saline water (ENVO:00002010), including | reverse complement strand
AGGTTAGCTCTAATAAACCATCACTATAGGCATTCATGGTCTTGGACCCCAGATCTAATGGGAATGGCTGACCAGCGTTTGCGCTCTTGGATAAATGCTGGTCCAGGTGATGGCGGATTAGAGCAAGTTAGGAATTGTCTAGACGATGATTTGAATACTCCGGAAGCTCTCAAAGTGCTCGATGCTCAAGTAGAAGCAGGAAACGGTGTTTCAGAAGCATCAAAGTTGCTGGGCGTTAATATAGATCAAATTTGAAAATGGCTCAGAGCGAAACAAGCTAAGTTTGATAGAAAGAACTCTGTATATTCACAGAAATCATCCATACTGATCGGTAATATACATTCATGACAGCAATAACAATTACTCTCCCTGATGGATCCCAACGGGAATTAGACAAGGGGGCAACTGTTGCTGATCTAGCTCTAGACATCGGAAGGGGCTTAGCCAAGGCAGCAATCATTGCTGAAGTGAATGGGGTAGAGGTTGATCTTGTAACGCCACTTGAGGATGGATCTCGGGTTAGCATAATTACCTCAGAAACGGATCAAGGTCTAGAAACTATCAGACATTCCACAGCTCATATTCTAGCTCAGGCTGTTTTAGAACTATACCCTGGAGCTACTTTCGCTATTGGGCCACCAATAGAGAATGGCTTTTATTACGACTTTGATATTCCTCAGGGTGTAGCTATCAAAGAAGAAGAATTGGAAAAGATTGAGCAAAAGATGCGTCAGATTATCCAAGCGGATCAAGCCTTCGTTCGTGGAGAAACAACCGTTGAACAAGCACTAGAAATATTCTCTGACCACCCATACAAATGCGAAATCATCGAATCTGCCGATAAATCAGAAGTGGATGGTAGCGAGACAATAAGTTTTTACCAAAACGGAGATGGTTTCATTGACCTTTGCCGAGGACCTCATGTCCCCTCTACGGGCAAAGTAGCGCACTTTAAATTGATGAGCGTCGCTGGAGCGTATTGGAGAGGTGATGAGAAGAGGCAAATGCTTCAGCGGATCTATGGAACCGCATGGGCCACGAAATCGCAATTGAAAGAACACTTGCACCGGCTTGAAGAAGCCGCAAAACGAGATCATCGGAAATTAGCTAACGAATTAAATTTGTTAAGCTTTCCTTCCGAGCTGGGAGGGGGACTAGCTGTCTGGCATCCCAAAGGCTCCAGCATCAGAAAATTAATGGAAGATTATAGTCGTCAACGCCACGAGGATGGCGACTACAAATTCGTCTACACGCCCCATTTAGCGAATTCAGAACTTTTCAAGACCAGTGGACATCTGGATTTTTATGCGGAAGGCATGTATCCGCCAATGGAAATGGACAATGGAGAGTATTACCCAAAACCAATGAATTGCCCGATGCACTGTTTAATCTACCGAGCAGGAACAAAATCTTATAGAGACCTACCTCTGAGACTCTTCGAATTAGGAACAGTTTACCGGTATGAGCGCGCTGGGACACTTCATGGATTGATGAGAATCAGAGGCTTTACTCAAGATGACGCACATATCTTTACCACAGAAGAAGGATTATCCGGTGAGATATCAAATCTTTTGACATTCGTGATGTCTGTTCTCACAGCCTTTGGATTCAATGATTTCACTTTCAATCTTTCAACTCGTAATCCTGAGAAATCTGTAGGCTCTGATGAGATTTGGGATAACGCCACCAAGGCTTTAACAGAGGCGCTTGAAAGAGAGGGGTTGTCTTATAGCGTCAAAGAAGGCGACGCAGCCTTTTATGGTCCTAAAATAGATATTGATGTTGCCGACGCAATCGGAAGATCATGGCAACTGTCAACGATACAGTTGGATTTTAATCTTCCAGATAGATTCAACCTCAGATATATTGATTCTTCTGGAGAACGAAAACGACCTGTCATGATCCACAGAGCTTTAATGGGCTCGATAGAGAGATTCTTCGGAGTACTAATTGAGCACTACGCAGGAGCCTTCCCAGCATGGCTTGCACCAGTTCAAGTTTCTGTTTTGCCAGTAGCTGAAGAACACGAAAAGTATGCAGAACAAGTAGAGAAAAATCTTCGTGATAAGGGATTTAGAGTCGAATTGGAGCGGGCTGGTAACTCACTTGGGAAAAGAATCCGTGATGTCAAATCTCAAAAGATTCCGTACGTCTTAGTGGTCGGTAATGATGATATTGAACCTCGTACTGTGGGGGTAAATCCCAGAGGTGGAGAGGTTGAAAGGGGTGTTTCCCTAGACAAATTCATTCAAACCCTTGATGATGAAGTAAGAAGTCAGCAATGACGCAATCTGGAGCATCTCGATTACGGGTCCTGTGGGCTGGGTGGCGGAAATCCTATGTCTCAGGAGAAGTACAAGATGACGAGAATGTCCAAACACTATCTACTTCAAGCATATTTGAAAATATCTTTACGGGTACAAGCGATACAGGCGCCAATTATGTTCTCTACGAGGGAACCTTTTGTGCTGCGATACTAAACAAATATCCATACGTAAGTGGGCACACCCTGGTGCTGCCGAAAAGGGCGATTCCTGATCTAATGCATTTAAGCAACGAGGAAAGTGCGGAACTGTGGGAAATTACCAATCAAGCGGTGAAAGCAATCACAGAGGCATATCATCCAGATGGAATAAACGTAGGGATGAACATAGGCAAAGCAGCAGGAGCGAGCATCCCAGAACACTTACATGTTCATTGTCTTCCTAGATGGATAGGTGATACAACCTTTCTAACTTCAATCGCCGAGGCAAGGATGATACCTGAAACTCTTACGTCGAGCTATCAGAGGCTTAAAGAGGTCTGGCCTGCCGGCTGATTACTCCATCGGTCTAAAAAGAAATTACAATCAAACTATGTCAAATGTAGAACATGTCGCTGATTCTTTGCCAGATGATCTTCAGCCCACCTATGGTGCAGATGAATATCAGATTCCCAATAACGATAAGAGAAAATTGGCCGGATACCTCTATCTTTTGACCGGCTTTATCTCGATCCTTTTATTTGTTTTCTTCGTTGACTCTGCTCTCATCAACAGAGGTTTTCTAATCTCGGGAATTGGAATATGTATGTTTGGTGCTTATAACCTTTCCGCAGCAACGAAATGTGAAATAGATGAAAATGACGCTCTGCAGATAGCGGAGAAAGAACTCGGTTTTGACATTGGACCCTGTTCCGCACAACTGATGTGGAGAGGATTAAGAAGTCGTCCTATTTGGAGAATCCTGGGTTATTCATCAGAACCAATTCCCAAGCAGCGAGCAGTTCTTCTCATTGATGCAAACACAGCAGAAATTTTGGAAGCAGTAGTAGAGGAAAATCCTGAAGACTGGGATTCCTCTGCAAAACAAACTGCGTAACGAACTAAATGAAGAAACGAAATGCTAGTGTTGCATAGGATTAAAAGACTGGATGGTACTTAAGTGTTCGATGGCAATTTTCGTAAAGGTGTTGACAGAATACTTGACCCAGTTGGAGTTTTCCTAAGTAGGATTGGGGTTACTGCTAATGCGTTGACCGCAACTGGAATCGTGATCGCAGGAGTAGGATCTGTATTCATAGGTCAGGGACGATTGTTCTTGGGGTTTATATTCCTAATCCTTACCGGTCTTCCCGATGCTCTTGACGGTGCGGTCGCTAAAGCGAGTGGGACCTCTTCTGTGCGAGGTGCTTTTTTAGACTCAGTGAGCGATCGAGTTACAGATATTCTTCTATTTTGCGGTATTGCTTGGTACCTTGCATCAAATGAGCCGGGGAGAATTATGATGCTTCCTGTAGCAGTCATGGGAGCAGCCATGCTTATCTCTTACCAAAGAGCAAAGGCTGAATCTCTTGGATTTGATGCGAAGGGAGGGATCATGGAGCGAGCCGAGCGATTCATTGTTTTATCTTTGGGTTTGTTAATAAGCGATATCTTGATCCCTGTTCTGTGGGTAATGCTGGTACTAACTTTGGTAACAGCAATACAGCGCTTCGTAAAAGTTTGGAATCAAGCGACCGCACAGCTTAATAACCCAACTGAGCCACACAGTCCATAAGTGCTGAACGGAAAAGTAACCGTCTGTGCTTATAAGCTTGCTTCAAGCCTCATTAAAGCTATCCCTGATCACCTATTAAGCAGGGTCAGTAATGCGCTAGGTCGGTGTGCCTACAGACTGTCATTTAGGAAGCGGGCAATAGTCGAAAGAAATATGCACAGAACACACGATGGCCCAATAACAAACCATGAACTAAGAGAGAAGACTCAACAAGCTTTCATTAGCTATGCCAAGTATTGGACTGATTCAGCCAAAATGCAGTCCCTTACTGACTATCAGATAGATGCTGGATTTACTGTCGAGGGTTTTGAGCATATTGAGGATGCCTGGTCTGAGGGGCCTGGGCCGATTCTGGCTCTACCTCACCTCGGTGGTTGGGAATGGGCAGGGCGATGGCTCACATGCCGACCGAAATTTGAAGTAACAGTTGTAGTGGAGCCACAGCAACCCGAAGAACTATTTGAGTTCATGATGAGTTACAGAGAATCATTTGGTATGAACGTCATTCCATTAGGGCCTAATGCGGGGAAAGAAGTCATTAAAGCCATAAAAAATAACCATGTGGTTTGCTTGCTATGTGACCGTGATATTGAGGGCACAGGGGTCAATGTAACTTTCTTTGATGAGGAAACGTCTATACCCGCTGGACCAGCAATGTTATCAATCAGAACTGGCGCTAAAATAATACCTGTTGCTGTCTACCAGCGATATAAATCTCACCACGCTATTGTTAGGCCCCCCCTCAATTCGGAGAGGCAGGGTAATCTGCGAGAAGATGTCGCTAGGATCTCTCGAGACATAGCCAGATCATTTGAAGAATTGATCCTGTTGGAACCTGAACAATGGCATCTAATGTCGCCAAATTGGCCAAGCGACCACGAAGCGCTTAGAAAACATCATAGAAAAAGTTAACTTGGGAAAAGGAAATAGCTAGAAAATCGGATACGAATAGAATATGCGAGTCGGCATGATAAGCCCTTATAGCCTTTCTGTTCCCGGTGGAGTGCAGAATCAGATATTAGCGCTTGCTAAATCTATTAGGAAACTTGGAACTGATGTTAGGGTCCTGGGCCCTTGTGATGGTCCACCACCCGATACTGGGATAACTCCGCTAGGTAATAGTCTGCCAACAGCAACGAACGGCTCCATAGCGCCATTAGCTCCAGATGCAGCTGCCCAGTTGAGGGTCATACGAGCACTACGTGATGAGCAATTTGACGTTTTGCATGTGCATGAACCTCTTGCTCCAGGACCTACAATCACCTCTATCGTTCTGAAGCAAAGCCCAATAGTCGCAACTTATCATCGTTCAGGCCATTCAAAATTTTATGATTATTTCAATCGTCCCGCACGTTGGGTGGCCTCGCGCATTGAAATCAATTGCGCCGTCTCAGAAGAAGCAGCCAGAACTGCAAAAGATGCTCTTGGTGGAACTTACGAGATCCTCTTCAATGGAATTGATCTAGATCTATTTGAAACTCAAATAGAAAAGAGCGCTACCCCGACGGTCTTATTTATAGGCCGGCATGAGCCACGCAAGGGTTTGCAAATCCTGCTTGAAGCTTTTCGCTATCTTCCCAATGATGTGCGACTCTGGATAGCATCTGAAGGCCCGGAGACTGAGAAACTAAAAGAGCAGACGTCAAGTGATAGTCGAATCGTTTGGCTAGGGACGATTTCAGATGCCGAGAAAATAAACAGACTCCAGAAGTGTTCCGTTCTATGCGCTCCTTCACTAGGGGGGGAATCCTTCGGAATTGTCTTACTAGAGGCTATGGCCGCAAGAACACCTGTTGTTGCCAGTGCTATACCGGGGTACATAAAGCTTGCTAGGCAGGGGAAGGACGCTTTATTGACCAAGCCGGGAGATCCAATCTCGCTATCCGATGCCTTAAGATCTGTGCTTTTCACTGATAACGTTGCGTCTAGATTCTCGGAGTCAGGAAGAGAAAGAGCTGAGCAATTCTCTATGGATGAGTTAGCTATTCAATATCAAAGAATCTACGAGAGAGCTCTTGTCATCAGCCCTGCCGCACCACTTCTCAAAAGGAGTAGCTACAGCAATCCATTCTTATCAATGTCTCGCACCAATAAAAGCAAGTAAGTAATTTCTAGATCATTAAAAATTCGTTATGCTTAAACTAATACAAAGGAGCCTCCATGGGTTTAATAATCGCATTGATAGTAATAGGTTTGGTTGTAATATTTTCTATATTGCAATACAACGGTTTAGTTAGACTACGTAACGGAACAGAGAATGCATGGTCGCAGATAGACGTACAACTTCGAAGACGTTACGACCTCATCCCGAATCTCGTCAATACCGTCAAAGGATATGCTGAACACGAGCGGGAAACCTTTGAAGCAGTAACCCAGGCTCGAACAGCTGCAATGGCTGGACAAACAGTTGGTGAGCAAGCTCAAAATGAGGATCTACTCAGCGGGGCCCTCAAATCCTTATTTGCAGTAGCGGAAGCATATCCCGACTTAAAAGCAAATGAGAATTTTCTTCAGCTGCAAGAAGAACTCGTCAGTACTGAAAGTCGCATCGCGTTTGCGCGTCAGCACTACAACGACAGTGTCTTGGGATATAACAATAAAATTGAAACATTTCCATCAAACGCTATTGCTGGAGCCTTTAAATTTAAACAGGCTGAATTCTTTGAGACTGAAGATGAGGCTACTGGCCCAGTGGAGGTTAACTTTTAATGGAGCCGCATCAGGCGGTTCGTCGTTCCCTCAGCCTTTTCCTACTCTGGTTTCTTACAAATAGCATTTTATTTGCTGCTTTGCTTGCGTTGATAGGTGTTGCGATCCTGTATGCGGCCCTGATAGCAATACTCTTATCACTAACTACGAATGTTTTAGCTTACCGACGCATGGAGCTTAGGATAATTGCAAAGGTAAACGCAGAAGAAATTGATAAAGGGTCCTATCCGAAATTTGAAAATTTAGTCGCAGGGTTATGCGTGGCGCATGGTTTTAGGAATCCTAACCTTTTTGTAGTTCCTGATTCAGCTCCAAATATGATGATGGTAGGAAAAAATAGCTCACTAGGAAACCTGATAGTTACAACCGGGTTACTCGAGAAAGTAAACAGGGTTGAACTAGAAGGTTTGATAACCCACGAGCTAAGCAGAATACGAAACAGGTTGGCTTTCTTGGAGTGCACAACGGCTGTTCTGGTCGCTAAACCTTTCGTTTTCTTTCCAGGTTTTGTAAAGTTCGTGACTGCTAAATTATTTGCCCCTTGGTCGGTTGCTGAGACTGATCTACAAGCAGTAGCTCTTACAAGGTACCCAACCGCTCTTGCAAGTGCATTAAGTAGTTTAAGTATCGATGGAAGAGAACTCAGGGTTAACCCGAAGTTCTGTCGACACCTATGGATAAATCCACCGGCTAAGGCATTGATCAAATCTGGATTCAGCACGAGTGACCGCGTAGCTGCGTTATCGGAACTGTGAACTCAATCACAATAGAAAAGTAAACACAAGTTATGAAATACCGGTAGCATCATAATATGGCTAATGATGACACAACTTCACGAACAACTGGAACTGTACGAGTAAAACGCGGTCTTGCTGAAATGCTCAAAGGCGGCGTGATCATGGATGTTGTAACTCCTGATCAAGCAAAGATAGCTGAAGATGCCGGAGCGGTTGCCGTTATGGCTCTCGAGCGAGTGCCTGCCGATATACGCGCCGACGGAGGGATTGCAAGAATGAGCGACCCAGAAATGGTAGAGGGAATTAAATCCGTCGTAACTATTCCAGTAATGGCAAAGGCGCGAATCGGGCATTTTGTTGAAGCACAAATTCTCGAATCGTTGGGCGTTGATTATGTTGACGAGTCTGAAGTTCTTACCCCTGCCGACGAAAAACATCATATAGACAAATGGTCCTTCACAGTTCCTTTCGTGTGTGGAGCCACAAATCTCGGAGAGGCGCTAAGACGCATTTCTGAAGGCGCCTGCATGATCCGAAGTAAAGGAGAAGCTGGAACCGGTAACGTAATTCAAGCCGTTCGCCACTTACGAACGATACTTGGAGATATAAAAAAAATTGGCCAAGCTGACTCAGCTGAACTTTATGAATGGGCAAAACAACTTCAAGCTCCAGTTCAGCTAGTTGAAGAAGTTGCCGAAACAGGCTCTTTACCGGTACCCATGTTCTGTGCTGGGGGAATTGCTACACCAGCTGATGCAGCACTAGTTATGCAACTCGGTGCTGAGGCTGTATTCGTTGGCTCCGGTATCTTCAAATCGGAAAATCCTGAGCCAAGAGCCAAGGCGATAGTTGAAGCAACCACTAATTATAATAATCCTGAAATCCTAGCAAAGGTCAGCAGGGGCTTGGGTGGCCCAATGACCGGAATAGGAATGGACGAAATCAATATCAACTTCGAAGAGCGTGGCTGGTAACGATTTGCATGTTGGTGTTCTAGCACTTCAAGGAGCTTTCGAGAGCCACCTAAAAATCTTTAGAGCGATGGGGATAGAAGCTCTTCCAGTTAAATCCTCCCAAGATTTAGAAAGAATTAACAGAATTGTCATTCCCGGCGGAGAATCAACGGCAATCCAAATGCTGTTGGAATCAAATGCGCTTCGTCAAACTCTTAGCGAACGCTTAAACCACGGCATGCCAGTATTTGGGACATGTGCGGGGATGATAGTCCTATCAAAGGTGATTCTAGATGGGCGAGAAGACCAGTCGCCATTGAATGCAATCGATATCGTGGTTCGAAGAAATGCCTTTGGTCGCCAAGTTGACTCCTTTGAGTCCTCAATTGACGTAGAGGGTTTGAGAGAACCATTCCCAGCGATCTTCATAAGAGCCCCAATAGTTGAGAGCGTGGGGGATGACGTTGACGTGTACGCAAAGGTAGATGACCAAATCGTTCTTTGTGGAAATGCTACAACACTAGTAGCATCGTTTCATCCAGAACTTTCGAGTGATACTCGAATCCACGAGATGTTTCTTTCTTTAGGGGAATAGATAAGGGTAGGGGCAATATGTCAGGTCACTCTAAATGGGCAACTATCAAGCATAAAAAAGGTGCTGCGGATAAAAAACGCGGAAAGTTATTTGCAAAGCTGATAAAACAAGTTGAAGTCGCTGCTCGGCAAGGTGGAGGTGATCTTGATGCCAACCCTACTTTGAGGACGATGTATCAAAAGGCTCGCGATAACTCAGTTCCCCTAGACACCATAGAAAGGGCGATAAAGCGAGGAACAGGTGAGTTGGAGGGAGTCAATTACGAAGACGTTACCTATGAAGGCTATGCCCCAAGCGGTGTCGCACTATACATTGAGACGCTTACTGACAATAGAAATAGAACCGGCTCAGAGGTTAGGTCAACGTTATCAAAGAATGGCGGCTCACTAGCGGAACCTGGATCTGTCGCATGGCAATTTGAAAGAAAAGGAGTGATTGTTCTCGATAAGATTATAGATGAGGACACGATAATGCTTGTTGCTCTTGAAAATGGAGCCGAAGATCTTATTGATGAAGGCGATACATGGCGACTTACATGCGATCCGGCCGACCTTAATAGTCTAAGAGATTCTCTTGACGCATCAGAAGTTCCATCTCTTTCAGCTGACTTAACATTTCTACCCACCCAAATCGTCCCCCTCGAAGACTCCTCATCCGCCAAACAAGTCTTGGCGCTAATTGATCTACTTGATGAACTGGATGATGTGGACTCGGTGCATGCAAACTTTGATATACCAGATTCTGTGTTACAGGAATTAGCTGGATAAGTAGAATCCACCGGATTTACCAAAAGAAACCCTATCATCGTACATATGTTCGTATTAGGTATAGACCCGGGACTGTCGCGTTGCGGTTACGGCCTTATAAAGATTGGAAAGCCTAAAGAGAAAGCCATATCTGCCGGCGTCATTCGAACATCTCCTGACGAAGTGACATCTGTTCGACTTTTTGAGATAAGGAATGAAGTTCGAAAGCTTATCTCTGAATATAGGCCAGAGGTGGTCGCTATTGAAAGGGTTCTATTTCAACGCAACGTAAAAACCGCTGTTTCAGTAAGCCAAGTAATCGGGGTTATTATGGTTGAAGCGTTGGATGCAAATTGCGAGGTCGCTGAATATTCACCGACAGAAGTCAAGCTAGCAGTGGCAGGATATGGAGGCGCACAAAAAACTGAGATTCAAACGATGGTTCAATTGCTTCTGGGCATTGAGAAGAAACTAGACCCAGTTGATGCTGCTGATGCATTGGCAGTGGCTCTATGTTATTCGGCAAATCGCTCTATGGTGGCCCGATGACAATAGGAAGCCTTCGCGGTGAGATCATAGTCAAAGATGATAACGAAATGATTATCGAAGTTAACGGCGTAGGCTACCGACTTCAGGTTTCAGCTTCCACGTATGAAGCTTCTCAAATAGGTCAGTCAGGAACTCAGTTTTATATACATCACCACTTTCGTGAAAATGAGCAGACGCTATACGCGTTTTCATCAAGATTTGAGTGCAAGCTATTTCAGGCATTAATTTCAGCGCATAAAGTAGGTCCTTCATTAGGGTTGTCGATTTTGTCAACCTATGGTCCCGACCAGCTAATAGATATCGTCAATTCGCAGGATATTGATGCGTTGTGTTTGGTACCTGGAGTAGGGAAAACAACAGCTTCAAGGTTGCTAATAGATTTAGAAGCGAAATTTAAAAAACTAGCAATAGGCTCTGAGCATCTTCCCTCAAAAGCCAGCGGCAAAATTAACGATGACATAAAAGATGTGCGCGACGCATTATCTGGACTCGGATACGGTTCAGAAGAAATCTATGCGGTTACAAAGGATCTGCCTTCAGAAACTGAAACGTCAGAGTTAATAAAGCTAGCCTTGCAGAAACTCGCAATAAACTCTAGGTGACAAGCTAACAAATTGATTATGAGAGACGAATTACTTTCCCCAAATGAAATTAACGAAGAAGACGATTCACATCTAGATATGAGTACACATGATCTTCGTCCTGATTCGCTAAAGGATTTTGTTGGGCAAGCCGAACTTAAAGAGCATTTAGAAATTATTCTTGGGGCAGCCCAGAAGAGAGGGAAGCCTTCAGATCATCTACTGTTTGCAGGGCCTCCCGGACTAGGAAAAACGACCTTAGCCAATATTGTCGCAGGCGAAATGGGCGTTTCCATGCATAGCACATCAGGTCCAGCGCTAGAACGAGCTGGAGATTTAGCAGCTATTCTTACAAAGCTCGAACCGGGTGATGTTCTATTTATTGATGAGATACATCGCCTATCAAAAGCAGTAGAGGAGGTTTTGTATCCAGCAATGGAGGACTTTCAACTTGATATTGTTTTAGGAAAAGGTCCGGCGGCGCGATCAGTGCGGCTAGCAATTGCGCCGTTTACTTTAGTGGCTGCGACAACTAGGACTGGTTTGATAACAGGACCTCTACGAGACAGATTTGGGCTTGTCGCCAGACTGGACTACTACACCGCAACGGATCTAGAGAAGATAGTTACACGTTCTGCAGGCATTATTGATGTTGAAATTGATCAGGCCGGAAGTTCAGAGATAGCTAGAAGAGCACGAGGAACACCCCGAATAGCAAATAGGTTATTGCGTCGAGTTCGTGATTATGCAGAAATGAAAGCAAATGGCGTCATTGACCAGGCAACAGCGAACGAAGGTCTCAAAGTATTTGGGGTTGATGGTAGAGGTTTAGATAAAGTAGACCGCTCTATATTGAATTCTTTGTGCAAGCAATTCAGCGGAGGGCCTGTAGGGCTTTCTACGCTCGCTATTAGCGTTTCTGAACCCGCTGAAACAGTTGAGGATGTGTATGAACCGTTCCTTATTCAGCAAGGTTTTCTAATGCGAACACCTCGGGGGCGAGTGGCAACTGATGCGGCATGGCAGCATCTAAATCTAGAGCCCCGAAAGCAAGCAGACTCTCCAAAATCTGATGACCTCTTTTCGGAGCTTGAGGAATAAAAGAGCTAAATCTTGGATATTTCAAATTTTGACTATGACTTGCCAAAAGACTCGATTGCTCAGTTTCCATTGAGTCAAAGAGACGAATCGAAGCTGTTGGTCGCGACCAAAGCTGTTGAGCATATGCATACAAGAGATTTTCCGAGTCTATTAGGGCCCGGTGATGTGGTCGTGCTCAATGAAACTCGGGTTATGCCTGCACGATTAAACTTGCGGAGACTTACCGGCGGGGCTGTTGAAGTGCTTGCTCTTGAAGAGGCTGATAATGGGAGGTGGGAAGCACTGGTGCGTCCTAGCAGAAAGATTCAAGTTGGTGAAGAATTACTTGATCAATCTGGGAAAGCAGTATTACGTATCGAGGAAGTTACGCACAAAGGGACAAGATATATTTCATCCATTGAAACGGAAATGAGAGAAATCTTGAGCGTTTACGGAGAAATTCCCTTGCCGCCCTATATCGAGAATAACGAAATTGATAAGAATCGATATCAAACCGTTTATGCGCAAAATGAAAATTCTGTTGCTGCACCCACAGCTGGTTTGCATATAACAAAGGAGACCATTGATAGATGCGAAGGAGCAGGAGCATCAGTGGTAACGGTTAATTTAAGTGTGGGTATTGGTACCTTTCAACCTATCGCAACTGACTCTATTGATGAGCATGTAATGCATTCCGAGCGATACTCCGTCGAGGCTGACGTATGGGAAACTATCCAGAAAGCGAAGAGGGTCATCGCAGTAGGAACAACCGTAGTGCGAACCCTTGAGTCAGTTGCATCCACTGGGCGCTTAGAGGGAAGAACTAAGCTTTACATAAAGCCCGGATTCCAGTTCAGAGTCGTTGACTCCCTATTGACTAACTTCCACCTACCCAAGTCAAGCTTGCTGGTAATGATCGAAGCATTTATGGGAAAGAGTTGGAAAAATCTCTATCATTTAGCACTCAAGGAAGGATATAGGTTTCTTTCATTTGGTGATGCCATGTTTATTGAACGTGGAGGATAGCTACTATAAATGGAAACGCATGAGGTTAAAAGATAAGTGGTGAACCCTAATTTTAAAATAGCAGCGATAGATGGCAGTGCACGTGCTGGAGTCCTTTCTATGCAAAGGCATGTTCTCAATACCCCAACCTTCATGCCAGTCGGGACAAGAGGGGCAGTCAGAACAATCACGTCTAAAGATCTCGAAGAGTTAGGTGCGGATATCATTCTTGGGAATACGTATCATTTGATGTTAAGACCCGGAGAGGATCTCATTCAAGAATTTGGTGGAATTCACGGGTTTGTAGACTGGAAACGTCTTATTCTCACTGATTCGGGAGGCTACCAAGTCTTCTCATTGGAGCCTGATGTAGATGACGACGGGGTTGAGTTTAAATCTACGTACGATGGCAGTCTGCACAGATTAACTCCGGAAAAAGCGGTTGACATACAGTGTTCATTGGGTGCTGATATCCAAATGGTTCTAGATGTTTGCCCCCCGATCCCTACTGAGAAAAGAGTTCTTGAAATAGCTGTTGATAGAACTCACAAATGGGCTATAAGAGGACGCAACCACTTCTTATCAAAAGAAAAGAGTTTTGAAAACGAACGTGCTCAATTTGGTATTGTCCAAGGCGGACTAGACCGAGAACTGCGACGAATTTCAGCTGAACAAATTGTTGATATCGGTTTCGACGGATATGCAATAGGTGGTTTATCCGTCGGGGAAACAAGACAAGAAATGATCGAGCCTATGCGGATAAGCGCTGATGCACTCCCGAAAGAACAACCAAGATATTTTATGGGCTTAGGTGATCCAGCAGGGCTAGTTGAGGCAATTGCATGCGGTGTCGACATGTTTGATTGTGTCTGGCCAACAAGATTAGCAAGGCACGGTACAGCGTTAACGATGAAAGGGCGCGTTAATTTAGGAGCAGCCAGATATGCAAAAAGCGATGATGCCATTGATCCTGACTTCGATTTAAGTCCTGCAAGCCGGTGGTCACGTGGCTACATAAGACATCTGCTATCTGTGGGTGAACCAGTAGCCGCTAGGCTTCTTACTCTTCATAACCTTGCGTGGATAATCGACTTCATGAAACGTGCGAGGGCGTCTATCGTTCAAGGGACATTTGATGATTTCCAGAAGGAAACACTCCAAATTTGGGGCTAATAATAAAGCTGCCGCTTCTAAATGATCTCTTCAGTGCGAATGTCCAAATGTGGCTTATTTCTTCCTTCAGGTAATTCTTTTCAATACGCCAAATTATTCCCAAACACATCGGAACCTTGCAATGATCCGCTAGCATTTGGAACTGAACTACAAGATTAGGAGACTGAAATCTATGGGAATACTTTTCCTACCTATATTGCTTTTGCTGATGTACTTTATGATTCTGAGACCACAGCAAAAACAGCGGAAGCAACAACAGCAAATGCTCTCAACTCTTGATGTCGGTGATGATGTAATACTGGAGTCAGGAATTTATGGGACGGTAAGTGACCTTGATGGGGCGACTGTATTCATCATGATCGCCGATGGCGTAGAAATAAAGGTCGCTAAAAGTAACGTTGCGAGAATGATCTCATACGATAATGACTCGGAGCTAAACTAATCTCTCCTCGGGGTTAGAACAAGAGATGAAAAAGCAAGTTCTACTTCCTTTAATGTCAATACTTGTTATCGTTGGCGGATTATTTGGATGGTCACAAGGCGCGGGCAATAGTGTTCTGCTGGGATTAGATCTCAAAGGCGGAGCAGAGGTTGTTCTCGAACCTGTTGAAGATACAGAACTCAGCGGTGATGTACTTGATGAAGCTCTTGACAAATCGGTTGAGATAATTCGTAACCGAGTCGATGGTCTAGGCGTTGCAGAACCGGATATAACACGTCAAGGAAATAGAATTGTAGTTCAACTCCCAGGGGTAGAGGATCAAAGGCGAGCTTTAGAAGTTGTCGGCCAGACAGCCGAGTTACGCTTCAGACCTGTTTGTGCAATCCTTCCTGCTGTACCAATAAATTTGGACCAGGTAAATAGTCAGAACTCTGATGAGGTAAACGATGGACCAGTTGGAATTCTTCCAACCGACCAAGACGAACCCTCAGTTGAGGGTCCAGAAGGCAGCGAATCTCAAGCAATGGTTTCAACCCCAGATGGTATTGGATGCGAAAATCTAGGTTTTGCGCCTGAGGATGCTCTAGGTATGGAAAACACTGAAGCAGATAATGACGAAGCAGAGAATCCGGTTATATTTCCTCTGCTTGACTCCGAGGGAACCCCTTACCAACGATTACTCTTAGGAAGAACTATGCTCACTGGAGCTTCGCTTGAAACAGCAGATGCCAGCATCGCAGGGGGGTTTGAATGGCAAGTTCTTCCTGTCTTTCGTTCCGGGGTAGACGGCATTGACTTATTCAACGCAGCAGCTGATGCGTGCTATAACCGAAATTCAAAATGTCAAACTGGACAATTAGCAATTGTTCTAGATGGGGTAATTGAATCAGCGCCTACTGTGAATACCCCTTTCTTTGAAAGAGACCAAATTGTCATAAGTGGTAATTTCGATCAGAATCGAGCAGAGGATACTGCTTTAGTACTGAAATATGGTTCACTGCCTTTGGAATTTGGGGACCCAACTGATCCAACAAGTGGCAGTAGAGTCCGTTTGGTCTCTGCAACACTCGGTCAAGATTCTTTAGATGCGGGTATTACCGCCGGACTTGTTGGTCTTGCACTAGTCGCCTTATATATGATCGCCTACTACAAGCTATTAGGGTTAGCAGCGATGCTTTCTTTAGCGGTGTCTGGAACGATGTTGTGGGTAATCCTCTCATGGCTTTCTGAGACACGAAGCTTAGCTTTAACGCTGGCTGGAGTGGTTGGATTGATTGTCTCCATAGGTACGTCTCTAGATTCAAACGTCGTTTACTTTGAGCACTTAAAGGAGGATATAAGGAATGGAAGGACCCTGCGTTCTGCAGTGGATCAGTCATTCCCAATAGCTTTCAAAACAATCTTTTGGGCTAATCTAGCCTCTCTCATAGGCGCTGCAATTCTTTACTTCCTCACAGTCGGTTCTGTAAGAGGGTTTGCTTTGATGCTTGGCCTCGCATCAATACTTGATTTAGTGGCCACCTATTTCTTTCTCAGACCAGTTGTGAAAATAATGGGAACGCAAAAAGCAATACAAGATCGATCTTGGTTAAGTGGCTTGCCTAGTTCTGTTGAGGAGGAATTATGAGTTTGCTTGGGAGAATGTACAGGAATGAAACGTCGGTACCCTTTGCGAAACTCTGGAAACCTATCGGTCTCTGTTCTCTTCTAGTCTTGATAATTTCAGTAAGCAGTCTAGGATTCAGAGGATTGAATTTAGGTCTTGAATTTGAAGGGGGCGGAGCATGGGAAGTCTCAGCCACTGGAATTGAAGCGGAACAGGTGCGAGATGCACTGCGCCCACTAGGCATTGCAGATGCACGTATCCAAACAGGTGGGGGTGTTCTTCGCGTTCGAACCGAACTCTCAAAAGTTGCACAAACGTCGCTTGAACAGGGCGAAAGTGGTGACCCTATAGTTGCTCAGGTAACGGCTGCTCTTTCGGAGATAACAGGTCAGGATGAATCAGCTATCAGCGTCTCGACGGCTGGTCCATCATGGGGTGAAGAAATTACGGATAAAGCTATTAATGCGCTGATTGTCTTTTTTATTGTTATTGCTCTTTATATAACGATTCGGCTCAGGTGGGAAATGGCAGTAGGGGCCTTACTCGCAGTCGCACATGATATTTTGATAACTGTTGGCTTGTACGCACTTTTCCAGTTCGAAGTAACCCCACCGACCGTAATTGCATTTCTAACGATCATGGGTTACTCGCTTTACGATACTTTAGTGGTGTTTGACAAAGTCAGAGACAACGAGCACATGCTCTCTAACTCAAAACTAACTTATACGTCAGTAGTGGAAAGGGCCTTGAATCAGGTTTTCATGCGGTCGGTAAACACTAGTATCACTTCTATTCTCCCAGTTGTTTCGGTTTTGGTTGTTGGGTCTGGCATCATGGGAGCAGTCACTTTAAGAGAATTCGCCTTGGCACTACTTATCGGTCTAATAATTGGAACTTTTTCATCTCTTTTCGTTGCTGCGCCTACAGCGACGATCTTGAGGAATAAATTTGGTGATGCGGACTCAGACAGCAACAGGTCCTACCGGTTAAGTGAGGCAGTAAAGAAAAGGTCAAAAAGTTCTCAGGCTGCTGTTAGGGAGCCATCAAACCCAGCCATTCCCCCAAGGCCAAGGAAAAAACGCAAATAACTGAGATGTCCCCATCCGAAACAGACTTGAAACGACTCATTCAAAATGTTCCGGACTTTCCCCGTGAAGGAATCAATTTCAAAGATGTATCGCCTCTATTAAAAGATGCCGTTGCCTTCGCAACAGCGGTGTCACTGATGGCGAGAGCAGTTGAAGCCGACGAAATAGACTATGTTGCTGGTATTGAAGCTCGAGGATTCATCCTTGGATCAGCCCTGGCAAATTTGCTAAATTTAGGTTTCGTTCCCATTCGGAAGCCAGGGAAACTTCCAGGTGAAATCATAGCTCAGAGCTACAGTTTAGAGTACGGCGAATCTTCTCTCGAGATGCAACGTGATGCGGTACCCAAGGGATCAAATGTACTAATAGTTGATGATATTCTTGCAACCGGCGGAACTGCGAAATCTGCTGCAAAATTAGTTGAGCGTATCGGCGGAAGAGTTGTTGGATTTGTATTTCTAGCATCGCTTGAGTTCCTGAACGGAAACAAAGAGATAGCAAATTATCAGCAACATACTCTTCTGACTTACGACTAGTGCTTGCCTAGGATAGGCTTATAAACATGAGCTTGATTACAACAAAAATTAGCTTATGGAATCGCATTGAAGAGGATCCTGCAGCTGAACTTAATCAGGTTTTGGAAATGTTCTCAAGGCACCATGCCTCAGCAGAAACAGATCTAATTAAAAGAGCCTACCAAGAAGCCCAAGAGGCGCATGATGGCCAAATCCGTAAATCTGGAGATGCCTATATTACACACCCAGTTGCAGTGGCAGAGATAGTTGCGTCCTTAGGGCTTGATGAATCAACGATAATAGCTGCATTGCTTCACGACACTCTTGAGGATACCGAAGAGGCTTTTGAGCGGATCGAAGAAGTCTTCGGAGAAGAAGTCGCTTCTATTGTAGATGGTGTAACCAAACTAGAACGCATAAAATTTGAAACTAAAGAAGCTCAACAAGCTGCCTCAATGAGAAAAATGTTAGTGGCAGTTGCAAAAGATATAAGAGTGCTTCTAATTAAACTCGCTGACCGTCTCCACAACATGCGTACAATCGCATCCTTGCCTAAATGGAAACAGCAACGGATAGCAAGTGAGACTCTTGATATTTATGCCCCTCTCGCTCATCGACTAGGCATGCAGGGTTTAAAAAATGAGCTGGAGGATCTCTCTTTCGCTGCATTACATCCCAAATGGTACGCACAAATCGACCAAATGATAGCCGATCGGGCACCGGAAAGAGATCTCTACCTTGCTCAGATTTTAGCCGATGTTAAGTCTCGACTGGATGAATTGATGGTGGGAGCAGAGGTGCATGGCAGACCCAAACATTTCTGGAGTATCTACGAGAAAATGGTAATAAAGGGTAGAGAGTTTGATGAAATCTACGATTTGATGGGTATCAGGGTGATAGTTGAGTCGGTGAAAGATTGCTATGGCGCTCTTGGTTCAATCCATGCAACCTGGCACCCAGTCCAAGGACGGTTCAAGGATTACATAGCGATGCCTAAGTTCAATCTCTACCAATCTCTTCACACCACTGTAATCGGACCTCAAGGAAAGCCACTCGAAGTCCAAATAAGAACACGCGATATGCATCACAGAGCCGAACACGGTGCAGCTGCGCATTTCAGTTATAAAGAACAAGTTGATGAAAATGAATACATGTGGTTCTCACGAATTGTTGATTGGCAAGAAGAAACTGAGGACCCACTCGAATTCATGACTAATCTAAAGATGGATCTAGATCAAGACGAGGTATTCGTCTTTACACCCAAAGGTGAAGTCGTTACCCTTGAATCTAAATCAACTCCTGTTGACTTTGCATACACAATACACACAGAAGTAGGGCATGCCTGTAGAGGAGCTCGAGTAAATAAACGTCTTGTCCCGCTCGATACAGTTCTTCAATCAGGTGACACTGTGGAAATATTAACAAGCAATGCCCAAGACGCTGGGCCGTCTCAAGACTGGCTTAGATTCGCAAAGACGCACAGGGCGGGTTCAAAAATTCGACAATGGTTCACTCGTGAAAGAAGAGAAGACGCAATTGATGCTGGAAGAGAAGCTCTTGCGGAATCTCTTCGCAAAGAAGGCTTACCTACGTTCAAACTTTTGAAGAGTGAGACCTTGCAAGAAGTCTGTGAAACACTAAATTATTCGGATTCAGAAGCGCTCTATGCAGCTATCGGTGAACAAAATGTGAATCCGAAAAGCGTAGCCGGACGATTTCTCGAGATCCTCAAAAAATCAGGGTCGTCACAAGGAATTCCAGCTCCATTACCAAGTCACCGAGATAAAAAAGTAGGGCAAGCAAAAAGAAAACGAGATAATGAAGTCGGAGTCGTTGTTGAGGGTGTTGACGATGTGATGATCAGGTTAGCTAAATGTTGCACTCCGGTACCGCCAGACGAAATAATGGGTTTCGTTACACGGGGAAGAGGGGTATCCATCCACCGAAGTGATTGTGCTAACGGTGTGGCTTTGGCTTCCGGACATGCGAATCGGTTGATAGATGTGGAATGGGATGATAAACGAGGAGGGACCTTTGCAGCATCAATAGAAGTAAAGGCATTTGATCGAACACGGCTACTCGGAGACGTTTCAACAATCCTCTCCGATGCAAGGGTAAACATCATCTCAAGCTCCACCCGAACCGGAGCTGACAGAATCAGTGTTATGAACTTTGAGTTCGAATTAGGGGATGGTCGTCACTTGGATTGGCTTATAAGCCTCATACGTCAAGTTGATGGAGTATATGATGCATATCGAATTTTGCCAGGAAATAGTAAAGGGTCATCACTTCAAAAGGCGAAATCGTGATAGTAGACAACTCAACGCTTAAAGCTCATCTCACCCAGACATCAACTATCAAATATTAATGATGAAATTCAAAATTGTTCAGAAAAACGGATACAAGATGCAGGAAGTCGATCTCTTCCTTCGCAAATTAAACAAATGGAAAGCAAACGGCAAGAGTAAAACAATTGCAACAAAACTTGAACGCGTAAAGTTCACTCTGACTACTAAAAGAGGCTATGACCCTAAAGAGGTTGACGAATATTTAGACTCGTTGCTCAATCAAAAGGCGCAGAACCCAAATACGCTCTCTAACGTTGGAACGGAGTTAAATTACTCAAAGGAAAAAGTATTTACTCCAGATCCAACTCCAACTATTACCAGTAAGAGATTAAGAGAACTCTCACCTCCACTTGTTGAAGAAATTGGATATGAAAAAGCGGAGGTAGATAAGTTCTTGAATTTGATTGCTGACACGCTTCAGTTATTCGAGGAATCAACCTATGAGGAAATACAAAAGATCAAAGCAGATCAGTACGATCCTGGCAGCGAAACACCCAGACTGCTTTCCGCAGATCAAATAAGGTGGGTCTTATTCACAGTGAATGACTCACATGGATATGACATTCTAGCCATTGATGCTGCTGTGAACCGCTTATCAGATGCTTTAGAATACCATTGGCGGAAATCCGCTTAGCACCACATTTCATTCACGCTACTTAATAGCACCATAAGGGCCATCAACCCTGTAGTCTTGCCACATGAGCAAATCACAATTCCAAGCCCCTAAAGGGACTCGAGATATAATGGCTCCTGAATCTGATAGAGTTAGCAATCTTCTGAGTATCTTTGAAGAAACTCTAAACTCTGGTGGTTACGGTCAGATTATCTCACCGATATTTGAAGATATTAGAGTGTTTCAACGTCTTGGTGATAGCTCTCAGATAGTCACCAAAGAAATGTTTGATCTTTTTGATAAGGACCCTAAGAATCCCCAACATCTCGTTCTGCGTCCAGAACTGACAGCAAGCATATGTAGGGCTTTTACTCAGCATCGGCCAGTTACACCATGGAAAGTTTGGTATCAGGGACCCCAATTCAGGTACGAAAAGCCACAGGCAGGTCGCTACCGTCAATTCCTGCAAGTCGGAGCGGAACTACTAGGGTCTCCCGACCCTCATGCTGATGTCGAGATCATAAGCTTGGCTTCAAGATTCTTCCAAAAAGCGGGATTATCAAACACCAAGTTACTTCTAAATTCACTTGGTGACGCTGAGACTAGGGCCAACTATAACGAAGCGCTGATCGGGTACTTAAATTTGAATCAGGCTGACCTCAGTGAACAGTCACAAAACACGATGCTTAAAAACCCCTTACGTGTTCTTGATTCTAAACGAGAGCAAGATCAAGCAGTAATACATAGTGCACCGGTCATATCAGATTTCCTGAATGACGATTCTAAAAAACATTTTCAAATTGTTCAAAAAGGTCTTTCCATGCTGGAAATCGATTACGAACTAACTCCCCGGCTAGTCCGCGGCCTGGATTACTACACGAAAACAACATTTGAGTTCATTGCTCCTGGTCTTGATACTGCTCAGAATGCTGTTGGAGGAGGAGGCCGCTATGACGGACTTGTTGAGGCTCTGGGAGGTCCGCCTACAGAAGGCATCGGTTTTGCCATCGGTATAGATCGAACTTTATTAGCCTGTGAAGCAGAAAATATCTCTGTACCGACCAACAATATAGAAATTTTTGTTATTGACACTACCGGCGGAGATGAGGCACTTATCTTGTCAGATGAATTGCGCCAAATCGGATTTAGCGTTGATAGAAGTTTTGATCAGCGGTCCATGAAATCTCAAATGAAGGCGGCCGACAGGTCAGGGGCCCAGCTAGCAATCATCATAGGAACTGATGAACTCAATGAAAATCAGGTTACCCTTCGAGACTTAAGAGGCGACGGAACACAAATTGCTCTGGATCGCCAGTCACTATCAAAGGCTTTACCGGAAATGTTACAGGAGATGACAAAATGACTATGCGAACTCACTACTGCGGCGATCTCAGATCAAGCGATATCGGTTCAACTGTAACTGTTTGTGGTTGGGTGGATACTCGCAGGGTCCACAGCGAGCATCTAGCTTTTATCGATCTCCGTGACCACACTGGAATTATCCAATGCGTAGTCGATGAGAAATTAGACCTTCGATCAGAGTTTGTCGTCTCAATCACCGGAACTGTCCGATCTCGTTTTGAGGGCAAAAGTAATGAAAAGCTATCCACCGGTGAAGTCGAACTCGGAGACTGCTCAGTAGAGCTATTATCATCGGCTGAACCCCCACCGTTCCCTATGCACGAACGCTCTGAGGTTGACGAAAGCATCAGGTTAAAACATCGCTACCTTGACTTGAGAAAAACACGGATGCAAAAAAATCTGAGAATACGAGCTCAAGTTAACAGCGCAATCCGAAACGCTATGGAAAAGCAAGGATTTGTTGAAATAGAAACTCCTATGTTGATCGCATCAACACCGGAAGGGGCTAGGGACTTTGTTGTCCCATCTCGACTTCACCCAGCTAATTTCTATGCCTTGCCGCAAAGCCCGCAAATTTTCAAACAACTATGCATGGTCGGGGGCATTGACAGATATTACCAAATTGCCCGTTGCCTTAGAGATGAGGATCTCAGAGCCGATAGACAATTTGAGTTTATGCAACTTGACATGGAAGCAAGTTTCGTGACCCAAGAAGATGTGCTGACGTTTGTATCTGAAGCGATAAAGGCCTCCGTCGAGAATATTACAGGAAAGAGGCCTGGGGAGATACCTACGATGACATGGCATGATGCTATGGAGCGGTTCGGATCTGATAAGCCCGATACTAGATTTGGAATGGAACTTATAGAACTGTCAGAAATCTTTCAAGAAACGGAAGCTAACGTCTTCAAAGTTGACTGTGTCAAGGGGATCCTGTACCCAAACGGTGCAGAAATACTCGGAAGAAATGCGATAGATGCGCTAACTGAAAAGTGTCAAAGCTGGGGGGCAAAAGGGCTCGCTTGGTTTAAGGTTGGTCAGAATTCATCTCTAGAAGGGGCTCTTACAAAGTTCATGTCGGACAAAGAAATTACTCAGCTTGCGTCCTCAATGGGTGCAAACTCAGGCGATATGATTTTTGTAATCGCCGATCAAAGGCGAACTGTAAACCATATATTGGGTCTTTTGAGGCTTGAATTAGCTCGACCTCCAGTAGGCGAGGGAGGATTAAACTTCTTATGGATAACAGAATTCCCGTTATTTGAATCTGTAACAGATAGTGGCGAGCCCATACCTGCACATCACCCCTTCACTATGCCACACACTGATGACCTTGAGATGCTTGACTCTGCCTCAGGTGAAGAATACCTATCAATTCGGTCTCAAGCTTATGACCTTGTCCTCAATGGATGGGAGTTAGGCTCAGGAAGCGTGAGGATTCATAAAAAGGATATTCAGGCAAAGATTTTTAGCATCTTGGGAATTCAAGATGAAGAAGCTGAGCAAAAGTTTGGATTCCTGCTCGATGCTTTTAAATATGGGGCACCACCACATGCTGGATTCGCATTCGGCATCGACCGTCTTGTAGCCCTGCTTGCAGGAGAAGAAAATATCCGTGAGGTAATTGCATTCCCAAAAACGCAGTCAGGAAGCGATCCACTAACTAATGCCCCAACTCCACTTGATCCATCACACCTTGAGGAGCTTGGTTTAAGATTAGCGCCTGATACAACCTGATCTAATCGCTACCATCTGAAGGTGTAATTAGGTAAATGCCTTCTGCTACTTTTTCAAAAGTTCCCTCTGTGCCGAATGCTAGGCCAGAGAAAAAATCTACAATTCTTCGACCAACGTCCTTTGGCTCTGCAACTAAATTAATTATTGTAGGATTGCCGTCCTTGTAGCTCTGAGCTGGAGGCATTACATCCTCAAAACTTGTTACGTCAAACCGGTTGGAATCAAGAGAAGTCATAAAAGAATAATACCTTAGCTAGGCAGGTGTGTCCGCACAACTTCAAAACCATGACGCAAGGGGCTCTTTAAGTTCATAAGTCTTTGACATAACTAATTAAAAGTTCAAGATTGGATCTGGCTTGTAAAGGGTTCTAACTCAGCTATGGTATAGGTATGTTTAAGAGAATTATCTGGATAGCTGCGGGATTTGGTGCCGGACTGAGTTCATCTTTTTGGATGAAAAGAATGGTCAAAAAACGTGCGGCTGATTATACGACTTCAGTAGCTACAAATTTTATTGAGAATAGTGTAAAAGCTACAAAATCAACGATTTCCGGGGTAGCAGATGAGAGTAAGCGAATCGCAGTAAAATACCAAGACAGGCTGCCGAGCCGTGCAGGAAAGAAAGCTCAAAACGGCGTTCTGATCCTTAACGATTAATAAACAAACCAAAGCTAAAAGCGCGTACTAATATAACAATGCATTGGCATAAAATTATGCATAGTTATTGCACTGTAGGATTGTTTTAATGAAAGCCAGAGAACTCAGAAGCGCGTTTACTACTTTTTTTGAAAAACGAGGTCACGAGGTTGTGCCCTCTTCAAGTCTGATTCCACACGATGACACGATACTTTTCACCAATGCAGGAATGGTGCCTTTTAAAAACTATTTCCTAGGTATTGAAAATCCACCATACAAACGTGCAACGACAGTGCAAAAGTGTGTTCGAGCTGGCGGTAAGCATAATGACTTAGATGAGGTTGGTCGAACGAGCAGGCATCTTACTTTCTTTGAAATGATGGGAAATTTTAGCTTCGGTGATTATTTCAAGGAGGACGCAATCCCTTTGGCGTGGGAGTTTTTCACAAAAGTACTCCAACTAGACCCTGAAAGACTTTGGGTAACTGTTCATCATACAGATGATGAAGCTGCTCAGATTTGGGAAGAAAAAGTAGGTGTCCCTCCGGATCGTATACAGAGACTTGGTGAAGATAACTGGTGGCGAATGGCTGATACGGGACCCAATGGTCCCTGCTCTGAAATTTTTTGGGACAAGGGTGAGAAGTATGGACCGCCCGGTGGCCCTGAAAATCCTGCTTCCGATGAGCGATACGTTGAAATCTGGAATCTTGTTTTCATGCAATATGATCAGCAAGCTGATGGTGAGCAAATTCCGCTTCCGAAACCTTCAATTGATACAGGGGCCGGATTAGAACGAGTTTTGTCTGTAATCCAAAATGTAGATGCTGTTTGGGAATTAGATGAGTTCCAAACGCTTCTTGAGGCTGCAGAAGCTATCACAGGAGTGCCAAAAGAATACGATGATAGCGCTCTTGTCTCATTGCAAATTTTAGTCGATCATGCCAGATCCAGCAGCTTTTTGATTAGTGATGGAGTTATCCCAAGTAACGAAGATAGAGGATATGTTTTGCGCCGAATCGTCCGTCGTGCCGTTCGGCATGCTTACATACTTGGGGTCGAAAAGCCGATCATGTCTGACTTAGCTGATGCAGTAATAACACTCATGGACGATGCCTACCCAGACTTAGCGGAGAACAAAAATCTGATTAAAGATGCACTACAACGAGAAGAAGAGGGATTTAGGAGAACACTCTCAGCTGGTATGAAGATTTTGGAGGGGCACCTATCACAAGTCAATGAGAATGAAGAATTAAGTGGAGAGGTTGCATTTCAATTACATGATACATACGGCTTCCCTATGGAATTAACTCAAGAAATCGCCGCAGAAAGAAAAATTCCGATAAATGTAGAGCAGTTCAATACCGAAATGGCTCTCCAAAGAGAGAGAGGAAAAGCAGATTCGTCGTTGAAAGGTAATGCAACTAATTTAAATTCCCAGCTTCAAAAAGCTATAGAAAAATTATCTGCTACGTCTTTCGAAGGCTATCACAAGCATGAAAGCATCTCAGAAGTCCTGTATCTGGATGGCGATTTTATAGTTCTCAATCAAACTCCCTTTTATGCTGAGGCTGGAGGACAAGTTGGAGATACTGGTATCATCGAAAACGAAAATGGAACCCTAATAATCGGTAATACAACGGCTATGCCCAGCGGTCATTATTTGCACGCTATAGAACAGCTAACCGGCGTAATACAGATCGGCGACACCGTCACAGCAACGATTGATAGTAAGAGGCGGATAGAAATTCAGCGCCACCACACAGGGACTCATCTCTTGCATTGGGCGCTAAGAACAGTTTTAGGCGAGCACGTCAAACAACAGGGATCGTGGGTAGGTCCCGAGCGCCTACGTTTTGACTTCAGTCACTTTGCGCCACTCACGAAAGAAGAGATTGAACAAATTGAAGATCTTGTGAATAAAGAAATCTTTTCAGGATCTAGTGTTGAAATTATTGAAACCACGATGGAAGATGCAAAAGAACAAGGGGCATTAGCTTTCTTTGGGGATAAGTATGGTGACGAAGTACGTGTTTTGAAAGCCGGCGAACATTCGGTTGAGCTATGCGGAGGAACACATGTCGGCAATCTCAGCGATATCGGACCAATGAAGATAATCTCTGAAGGGTCAATCGGGTCGAATATCAGGCGCATTGAAGCAGTCTCGGGTCTTGGTACTATCGGTCTTATTCGTGCTCAGCAGAACCTAATTGAAGGAGCCTCTATTGATCTTGGCGTTCCAGCATCAAATCTCATTGAAGGCGTGGCAAAGAAGAGCCGAGAAATAGACGAGCTAAAGAACGAGTTGACATCATTGCGCACATCACTTATCAAGAATTCACTTGACACCCTCCTCGGTCAAGCACAAGACGGAGTCATAGCTGAAGAGATTGACGGTGTCGGTCGGAATGATATGAGAGACTTAATTGGTTCCCTTTGTAGTAGTGCGGATATTAAAGCCGTGATTCTTGGAGTTGCTTTGGATAGTGGTGGGGTAGTACTAGCCGCAGGAGTCCCAGCTGGATCTGAACTTAACGCATCCGAACTCATAGCTGAATCCACAAAACTAATTAAAGGCGGTGGCGGTAAAGGTAAAGATTTTGCTATTGCAGGCGGAAAAGACAGATCTGCCTTGGAAAAAGCTATTCACTTAGCCCGACAAAAAGCGGAGTCAGGGTGAGAGTTATTGGACTTGATTTAGGATCCAAAAGGATAGGGGTTGCGCTGAGTAACTCGGATCTAACAGTTGCTACGCCGTATGACGTAATCCAAAGAGCAGACAAGGTAGAGAAGGACCATATTGCAATTCTAAATATTGCTGGCGAATGGGAAGTAAATAAAATTATCGTAGGCTTACCGATTTCATTAGACGGAACATTGGGAGCATCAGCCAAATCTGTCACCGATGAGATAGAAGAACTAAAGAGCGTAACGGACATACCAATTGAAACTCATGACGAGCGTTTCACTACTGTGACTGCTGAACAAATACTCCTTCGCCAAAATGTAAAGCGTGATAAGAAGAAGAGTGTTGTTGATAAAGTAGCCGCCGCAATAATCTTGCAGGGTTGGATCGATTCTTTCAACAATTCAAAAGATGTCAGATCCGGAACAATTACATGAGCGGGGATGACGAAGAATCAAAGCGCTTGGAAGCGGAAAAACAATCTGTGTATCCAGACACCGACCCCGAAAGACTTGAAGAAGGAGAACTCGATGCACCATATGAGAACTTTTTCTTAGGGGCATATGAAGGAAGTAATGAAATTGCCCAAAGTGACAACTCAAATTCAAAAGATATTTATCCTCAAGATCTACCACCCTGGTATGAAGATGAATACTACGATGATCGGGACTGGGAACGCCTCCCGAGAAGAACAAGCACAGCGATACGGTTCGGCATATTCATAGGTGTTCTGCTCATCCTTTCGCTAACAACCTACAGTTTTGTCAAAGGGTGGATTGACGATCAACTTGACCCACCGGGTGAACCAGGTGTAGCGGTAACTATTGAAATTCCTCAAGGGGCATCTGCGGATGATATTGCAAGAATCCTTGCCGATAATGATATTGTCGCCAATGCAACTGTTTTTAGATATTACTTAAGGTTCAAAAGCGCCTCCGATTTCCAAGCAGGTATCTATACATTTCAGATAAATAGCTCAGCGTGGGATGTTAAAGAAAATCTTTTAGCAGGGCCAATGGAAATTCCTGACGACAGATTTTTTATAACTATTCCCGAAGGCCTAACTCTAATAGAGATGCAAGAAACACTTCTGGGTCAATTGCCGGACTTTAATCAAGAGGAACTTAAAAAAGCCATTGAAAATGCTGCTACCCCTTCCAGCCTCGGTATCACTTTGAGCTTTATCAAAGAAGGTATCTTCTTTCCTGATACCTACGACGTTGACGAGGTATCACTTGCGAATGAAGACAACCTTCTTCAGAGAATGATCTCGCAATTCGATATTGTCGCCATAGAAACTGGTCTGACAAACCCTCCCAGCGCCTTGGGGGTCACCCCTTATGAGGTGCTGATCATTGCATCACTCATTGAAGAAGAAGCGGCACTTGACGAAGAGAGAGCCAAGATAGCTAGAGTAATTTATAATAGATTAGAGCGTTCAATTCCATTGGGGATAGACGCAACTATCGTCTATGCTCTTGGCGGTGACAGAGAATTAACACTCAGTGATTTAGCAGTCGATTCACCATATAACACTCGACTTGTTTTAGGGTTACCCCCAACTCCGATAAGCGCTCCAGGGCGAGCATCAATAGAGGCTGCTCTTCAGCCTGCTCAAGGAGACTGGTTATATTATGTGCGAACTGACGAATCCGGTGTGGGGTCCCATACATTCGCAGTCACACAGGAAGAGTTTAACGAGGCTGTTTTGATATGTGTAGAGAGAGAACTCGGCTGTGGTTGAGTTTCCTGAAGTCAACGGATATGAATTTATCGCCGCTGTTGTGGGTAAGCCAATAGCGCATTCTCTTTCCCCGCTAATTCATAACACTGCATTCCGGCAAGAGAAATTGAATTGGTCATACCATGCAGTAGAAGTCTCGCAGAATGAAGCTAGTGAGTGCATAACTGCAGTTAGGGAAAAGAATATCCGTGGTTTATCTGTAACGATGCCTTTAAAAGAAGCAGTGATTCCATATTTAGATGGGTTAACGGAGACTGCTAGTAAATTGAATGCAGTCAACTGCGTCTTCTGGGATGGAGGTGACCTTATAGGGGATAACACAGATGGCGATGGTTTCGTAAATGCCTTGAAGTTACAGCTCAATGAACCACTAAATGGGAAGACCGTCGCAATCATTGGAGCCGGTGGCGCAGCCCGATCGATCATAAATAGTTTGGGAGATAATCCGGTTAAAGAGATCATCGTTGTGAATAGAAGCAACCCAAAAGCTGAGAAAGCCGCCTACCTTGGAGGACCTAATGCAAGAGTCGGTAGCTATGGAGATCTTACTGCTTGCGATATTGTCGTGAATTCAACCCCGCTTGGAATGGCTGGGACCTCAGAAGAAGCAATGCTACCAGTTCCAGTGGAGTTTTTATCTTCTACGCAAACTGTAATAGACCTTGTCTATAATCCCATTGAGACAGAACTTCTTCGGCAAGCCAAAGGATTAGGAGCGAGAACCTTTTCAGGCCTGGGTATGCTGATCCACCAAGCCCTTTTGCAGTTCCTGTTATGGACAGGTCTGAATACATCAATCGAAGGTATAGAAAGCGTTGTTTCTGATGCCGTCGGCAGATAACACTTCTGAGGTTAACTCCCTGCAAAAACTAATTTACGTGACTACTCTCGTAGTGTGGAGATGAAAGAAATCAAAGTCAATCTTGGTGAGAGAAGTTATCCAGTGTTGGTCGGGGCGAATTGCCTAGATAATGTCGCGAAATACTACCCCGAGTCCGCAAAGCGAGTCGCCATTGTAACTCAGAAGCAAATCGGGGTAGCGATACCCTCAGGTAAAAATCACAAAGTTTTTGACATAGGAACTGGTGAAAACTCTAAATCAATTGAAACCGTAATTGAATTATGCAGGGCATGGGTTGACTGGGGTCTAACCCGTTCAGATATAGTCATTGGCTTGGGTGGAGGAATGGTAACTGATGTTGCGGCTTTTGCCGCTTCAATCTACCACCGAGGTTTGAATGTAATTAATATCCCAACCACATTGCTCGGGATGGTTGATGCAGCAATCGGAGGCAAAACGGGAGTCAACCTTCCTGAAGGAAAAAACTTAATTGGAACATTTTGGCAACCGAAAGCCGTTATATGTGATACCGATACGCTCCATTCTCTTCCAGATCGCGAATGGAAATGTGGGTACGGGGAGGTCGCTAAGTATCACTTCCTTGGTGCAGATGATATGCGAGAATTTGGACTGATCAACACCGTACTAGAATGTATCAAAGTCAAAACAAACATTGTTGCTGAAGATGAGCGTGAAACAGGGAAACGAGCAGTTCTAAATTACGGTCATACGCTAGCCCACGCACTAGAGTTCGAAAATGACTTTACATTAGCTCACGGCGAGGCTGTCGCAGTGGGTATTCGATATGCTGCCGAAGTCGCATTTCTAATGGGGCGAATTGGAGAAGAACGCGTTACATATCACGAGGAAATTCTCGCCCACTATGGTCTTCAAATGAAATTGGGGAAAAGCATTAATCTTGAAAGAGTTACTTCACTGTTCTTAAGAGACAAAAAGTCTCAAGATGGAATCACATTTGTTTTAGATGGAGAAAACGGAGTGGAACCTGTGCTTGTTCACGATCAAGATATATTAGAGAAGGCTTTGGAGGTCGTTCAATGAAATCAATCCTGCTATTAATGGGGCCGAACCTTAACATGCTTGGTGAACGAGAGCCGGAAATTTATGGGTCAGCTACAATGCAAGATCATATTGAGGATGCAGAAAGAGTTGCGAACGACTTTGGTTACGAATTAGTGCACTTCCAGTCAAATAACGAAGGAGATCTTGTAAACCAAATTCAAAACGCTAGAGGCAGACACATCGGAATCATCATAAACCCTGGCGCTCTCACTCATTACGGCTGGTCAATTCATGATGCTTTGGTAGCCTATGAAGGCGTAATTATTGAAATGCACCTATCTAACCCAAATCAAAGAGAATCGTGGAGGCACACATCCGTTGTAGCACCAGTAGCGGATGGGTCAATTATTGGTTTTGGGATACAAGGTTATGAGCTATCAATCCGAGCGTTTCATCAGATCATTGAAAATGATGACAAGTGAAGATGAAATAGCAAGTCACCCTCAGAGACTTACTCACGTAGGTGACTGGTGCGCAGAACGTAATGCTTGTTTCGTTGCTCTTGATTCTTACACTATTAGGTGGTTGACAGGGTTTACAGGGTCTAACGGGATAATATATTTGGACCAAAATTGCCAAGTACTTTTTACCGACTCAAGATATGCAGAACAAGCACCGGTCGAAATCGCAGGGCATGGCGTAGACGTAAATTGTGTTATTGGCTCAGATCCATTTAAAAAAATTGCCGAGCTCGCAAGAAAAAGAAATCTTCATTTGGACGGCGAAAAATGTTCATGGAGCGCAAAAGAAAAAATAGAACGTCTTATAGAAGGAGACGTTATTGATGCTCATAAATTCTGTTTAGAACTCAGGTGCATAAAAGATAAAGGCGAAATAGAGAAGATAAGAACTGCAGCTGAAATTACCTGCGTGGCTTTAGATAATGCCCTAGCTGAATTAAATACAGAGACAACTGAAAGGGAATTAGCTCGCAATATTGAATCATTCATGATTGAACATGGCGCATTAAGAGCAGCCTACCCGCCTATCATTGCAGCTGGTAAGAACAGTGCACTTCCCCACGCACGCCCTTCTGATCAACGCATTTTGGATACGAATCTATTACTCGTAGACGTAGGGGCTAATTTCGAAGGGTATTGCTCTGACATGACGAGGATGATTCCTCTATCCAAACTGAGCAAAGAGCAAGAACGTGCTTCCCAAATAGTGCTTGATGCCCAAATAAAAGCTATTGAATCGATTCGCCCAGGTATCAGAGCAAAAGAAGTTGATGCAATCTGTCGCGATATCCTATCGAATGCGATATCTGGTGGAGAATTTCTTCATGGAACCGGTCATGGTGTAGGTCTGGAAATTCATGAGTACCCCAGTATCAATAGCAAAAGTAACGACATGCTTCGAGAGGGGATGGTCGTTACCGTGGAACCAGGAATTTATTTTGAAGGTTCATATGGTATCCGGTGGGAAGATTTACTTCTCGTGACAGATAGCGGCATCGAATATTTAACTAACTATAAGAAACACACAAGTAGGGAACTCTTACGGTTAGAGTAGAAGCCGATAGTAAAGGATTCATAAATGACTTCCGTATCCACGAATGATTTTAAAAACGGTTGGACCCTGATGGTTGATAATAATCTAATGCAAATAGTCGAATTCCAACATGTGAAGCCAGGGAAAGGACCAGCATTCGTAAGGACAAAGCTAAAGAACGTGAGGACCGGATCCGTGATAGAGAAGACGTTCCGAGCCGGGGAGTCACTAGAGCGCGTAAATATCGATAAGCGTGAAATGCAATATCTTTACAGAGACGGATCAGATCTCGTCTTTATGGACAGTGAAACTTATGAACAAATCACCGTCGCACCTCAATCTGTCGGAGATTTGCCAAATTACATAGTCGAATCAGATTCAGCTATCCTTCTTATGTTCGGTAGCGAAATTGTAGGTACTGAACTTTCGGCATCAGTTGAGCTATTAATCACTGAAACTGAACCTGGAATCCAAGGTGACAGAGTTTCCGGTGCCACGAAACCAGCTCTACTGGAGACCGGTTTGAATGTGCAAGTTCCTTTGTTTCTAGAAACCGGCGAGAAAATAAAAGTAGATACCAGAACAGGGTCCTACATTAGTAGAGCTTGAAATTCGAATCATGGAATCAATCGAGAAAGGCGAACTCCCTAAAGATACCCCAGGTTACATAGTTAACCGTCGCCATGGAAGAGAGACAGTATTAGGTCTAATCTACGAGTCTGAATCCAAGTCAAAGGTCCTACTCGATCTAAGAAAAGATATGCCGGTACAGCTCGATGGATATGCTAAAGAATTATTTGATGCTCTTATCAGCGAGTTGTCAGCTGTTGATTCCCTGATTGATGAGAACAGTCACAAATGGGACCTAGACCGAATGCCACTTGTAGATTTAGCGATACTGAGGATAGCGGTTCTTGAACTAAAGCAATTTACATCCATTCCTTCAGCAGTAATAGTTAGCGAAGCCGTGGAGCTAGCGACTAAATATTCCACGGAATCTTCAAGCCCATTTATTAACGGTGTACTCGCAGGAATCTGTGGATCTCTTCGGCCTAATGATCCAGTTATCTAGTTAAAAGTTTTCCCTTTGCATGCCAAAGTTGAGAAGTGGTGATAGTTTAAACAAAACCGTAAATTGAGTCCGGCGAGGCTCGAACGGAGAAAGGTGCCGAGATGGCCGATTCAGAACGCCCTAACACGCCCCTCGACAGGGGCGTTTTTCATGCGCGTTCAGAGATTATGAATGCAGACGGTGTTCGTCGAGCTCTTTGGAGAATGTCACATGAAATTTTAGAGCAGAATCGTGGACTATCAGAACTAGTGCTTGTGGGTTTGGAAGTTGGTGGAGTTCACCTAGCGCGGAAACTAGCTGAGAATCTACTTGAGATCGAAAAGCAGAACGTGCCGGTCGGGACTTTGGACGTTGCTTTCTACCGAGATGATATTGGCATCCGGCAAGTAACACCGCGTAACCCAACTGATATGCCTTTCGATCTCACCTCTAGGATCGTCGTGTTAGTAGATGATGTGCTATTTACCGGAAGAACTATTAGAGCAGCAATGGATGCGATTGTGGACTTTGGACGTCCAGCTGCAGTTCAGCTAGCGGTAATGATTGATCGCGGTCATCGCGAGCTGCCGATACGACCTGATTATGTTGGGAAGAACGTGCCAACACGTAGAGACGAACTAGTAGATGTTACGGAAAATGGGGTTTTATTAGGTGTCATGAAAGATGCGAAATTATGATAAAAAATCATATTCTCGGCATAGATGATTTAGGGAAATCTGGAATTGAGGATATTTTGGCTCTCAGTGACCATTTTTATGAGGTAAACACCCGTCGAATCCCTAAAGTCCCTGCATTAAGGGGGAAAACTATTGCTCTTCTGTTCTACGAGGACTCAACGAGAACGCGATTAAGCTTTGAAACAGCATCCAAGCGCCTCTCGGCAGATAGTTTGAATTTTAGTATCGGTTCCTCTTCGGTCAAGAAAGGTGAAAGTCTCAGAGATACCATAGAAACAATCTCAGCTATGGGTGTTGACGCAATAGTCGTAAGGCACGGTTCTTCAGGAGTCCCGTGGTTGTTACAGCGTTGGACTGATGCTGCTGTTATCAATGCAGGTGACGGCTCTCATGAGCACCCAACTCAGGCATTGCTTGATTGCTACACGATACGAAAAAACCTAGGGGAACTTGATGGCAAAAGAATAACGATTGTTGGTGATATTAAACACTCTCGAGTTGCTCGATCCAATGTTAAAGCTTTCTTGGCTTTGGGAGCCTCAGTTACACTTGTAGGCCCAAAAACTTTAATGCCGTTCAATACCGAAGACTGGGGTGTGGAAACTACTGACAAGTTCGACTCTGTCATAGGAGACTCAGATGTTCTTTATATGCTCAGAATGCAGCTCGAGCGACAACAGAAATCGTTCGTACCGTCCCTACGAGAATACGCAAAAGAATATGGGCTTTCAGATAGAAGAGCACAGAGTATGAAGCCCGAATCATTAATCATGCATCCCGGACCTATGAACAGGGGAGTTGAGATCTCCAGTAACATCAAAGAACACCCTAAATCAGTAGTAAACAATCAGGTAGCAAATGGAGTAATAGTTAGAATGAGCGCCTTGTATTACCTTCTCGGGTCGGGAAGTGTTACCAAGCTTGAAGGTCTCAACGATGAGTGAGTTACTTCTTCAAGGGGGCAGAGTCATAGATAAATCTGGTGATCGACTCGCTGATGTTCTAATAGATTCCAAGGGTCGTATAGCCGAAATAGGAAAAGGGCTCAAAGGGAGAGAAACGTTAGATGTCCAAGGGAAAATAGTATCCTCTGGATTTGTAGATCTAAATGCTTATCTAGGTGGGCCAGAGGACCAACTTTCAGAAACAATTACCTCAGGAGCTGAAAGCGCAGTTAAAGGAGGGTACACCGCTGTTGTGGCGATCTCCAAGAATCCTGTTGTGGCTGATAATGCAAGTTCAGTTAAAACTCTAATAGAACTATCCCGAGAAGCATCGTGCGAAATTATTGTGGCCGGATCAGCAACTCTTCACAATGATGCGGGGACGATGTCGCCGCTAGGAGAGATATCGGAGACCGGAGTAAGGCTATTTTCGGCAAGTGGTCCTCCCTTAACCGATTTTGAGACCACAAGACGAATCATGGAGTACTCACAGAAGTACAAGATAACCCTGCTCTACTCGTGTTCCAACTCCTTCCTTTCGCCCAAGGGAGCGATGAATGAAGGAGCGGTTTCCTCGCGACTAGGAATTCCAGGAATCCCCACAGTTGCTGAAGAAATAGAAGTCTTTCAATTATCTCAATTAGCTCTTCTTACTGGCGCAAGCTTGCATCTCCAACAAATTTCAACGGCAAAATCAATCGAAATAATCAGTGAAGCTAAATCAAATGGAGCCTTAATAACATGTGAAGTATCACCTCATCATATCTCTTTAGATGAGTCGCTGATCACCAGTTTCGATGCTCGTTATAAAGTTCTGCCCCCTTTGAGATCAAAGCAGGAATTAACACGTATTAAAGAGCATATGACTTCCGTAGATGCCATAGCGACAGGGCATAGTCCATGTCAAGATCACTTAAAGCACCAAGCGTATACAGAAGCTCCATTCGGGACCATAGGACTGGAGACAGCGCTGGGAGCATCAATTAAATATCTTGATATTCCGCTTGAGGAAATTCTCAGACTCATCTCTTGGTCCCCTGCAGAAATAGCTGGCATCGGTGAAACGCATGGAGGGGACCTTGTACCCGGCAGACCAGCAAACCTGACTGTGTTTGACCCAGAAGCTACATGGGTCGTTAAAGGAAATCAAGCGGCCAGTAAGTGCTCAGTAACTGCATTTGAAGATATTGAATTGAAAGGTTTAGTAAGTCACACACTTGTAGATGGAGAACTAGTAGTTATTGATGGAGTAGTTCAAAACCATGAAAGGTAAAGGTGATCAGAATTAATGATTCAACGCTAGTTCTAGCAGATGGAACAATCTTTGAAGGTTGTCAGATTGGCCATTCCCCGAAGCAAGAATATGCTACTGGTGAAGTAGTCTTCAACACCGTTCTCAGCGGTTATCAAGAGGTCATAACAGACCCTTCCTATGCTGGGCAGATCATCACTTTTACCTATCCTCATATCGGGAACTATGGAGTAAATAAAGTAGACAACGAAAGTGGTCGTCCCCATTGCAGGGGAGTCGTTGTGAGAGACCTTGCTCGCCGTCACAGCAACTGGCGTGCAACAAACGATTTAAACTCATTTCTGAAAGAAATGGAAATACCAGGAATAGCAGGACTCGATACGCGTAGGCTCACCATGCACATAAGAGAATCCGGAGCTATGCCTGCTGCATTTGGGACACTCGCCGCTGATGAGCTTCACGAAATTGCTAAATCTGAACCAGGAACGTCAGGTATTGACCTTGTCTCGCAAGTCACAACTAGTGAGAGTTACATGATCGACGGGGATCGCCAAGACAAGTTAATCGTTGCCATGGATTTTGGCATAAAAGCGACGATTATAAATCATTTAAAGCGGCTCGGGAACGTGTTCGTTGTTCCAGCGTCGACATCTTCCAAGGAAATTCTAGAACTTAATCCGGATGGTGTTTTTCTATCAAACGGACCGGGTGATCCGGAAGTTGTGAAAGGGGCACCAGAGACAATATCTGAATTGATCGGCAAAGTACCTATCTTTGGTATATGCCTTGGGCATCAACTTCTCGGATTGGCTGTAGGTGGAAGCATAAAGAAAATGACCTTTGGTCATCATGGAGGGAATCATCCCGTGCAGCAAGTATCAAATGGTGTCGTCGAGATAACAAGCCAAAATCATAATTTTGCTATTGACCCAGAATCAGTGGAAAAAGTTGCGGAAGTAACTCATGTAAACCTAAACGATGGCGTTTGTCAGGGAATAAGGCTTAAAAGCGCGCCGGCTTTCAGTGTTCAGCACCACCCAGAAGCGGGGCCAGGTCCACATGATAGTTCATATTTATTCGATGATTTTGCAAAACTAATTGAAGAGGCGACGAATTAAATGCCCAAACGAACAGACATTCATAAGATTCTACTGATAGGGTCCGGGCCGATAGTAATAGGTCAGGCTTGTGAGTTTGACTATTCTGGAACACAAGCATGCAGAGTCTTGCGTGAAGAGGGCTATGAGGTCATTTTAGCTAACTCGAATCCAGCGACGATAATGACAGATCCGGATTTTGCTGATGCAACTTATGTTGAGCCTTTAACAGTTCAAGTGCTGGCAGAGATAATAATTAAGGAACGACCAGATGCTTTACTCCCTACGTTAGGAGGGCAAACTGCACTCAATTTAGCAATGGACTTGGAGAGAGAAGGAATTCTAGAAAAGTATAAAGTTGAACTGATAGGTGCAGATGCAGAGGCAATCTCCACAGCTGAAGATAGAGCAAAATTCAAAGAAGCAATGATTGAGATCGGGTTATCTGTTCCAATAAGTGGCGTTGCTCACAGTATGAAAGACGCATACGAAATCATTGAAGAAATAGGTTTGCCAGTTATTGTCAGACCAGCCTACATCCTTGGAGGCAAAGGGACGGGCATAGCCGAAACGCCTGAGCAATTTAAGAACCTCGCCAAAAACGGCCTAGCAGCCAGTCCAATTAATGAAATCCTAATCGAACAATCAATTAAAGGCTGGAAAGAATACGAACTTGAAGTTATGCGTGATACTGCAGACAATTGTGTAGTCGTTTGTGCCATAGAAAACTTTGACCCAATGGGGGTCCATACAGGTGACTCTATAACAGTTGCTCCTACTCAGACGCTCTCTGATGTTGAATACCAGATGCTAAGAGATGCTGCTTTCGCCTGCATGAGACGAGTAGGTGTGGAAACTGGTGGTTCAAATGTTCAGTTCGCAGTGAATCCCGAAAACGGAGAATACGTCATTATTGAAATGAATCCGAGAGTAAGCCGATCATCAGCGCTTGCCTCAAAGGCTACTGGCTTCCCGATAGCGAAAATAGCGACCAAACTAGCCATGGGATACACACTGGACGAGATACCCAATGATATTACAAAGAAAACTCCTGCTAGTTTCGAACCAACGATTGACTATATAGTCACGAAGATACCTCGATGGGCTTTTGAGAAATTTCCTGGGACAGAAAATATTCTGGGTACGCAAATGCAATCAGTAGGTGAAGTGATGTCCATCGGCAGAACATTCCCTGAATCTCTCCAGAAAGCTCTTAGATCTCTTGAGTTAGGGAGGCATGGCTTCAATGCTGACCCGGGCGAAAAGGATTTTGAAAGTCTGAAAGATGATGAATTGCTTAGGAAAGTATCCATACCAACACCTGAACGGTTATTTCAAATAGGAGAATTGATTCGCAGAGGCACCTCAATAGAAGAAATCCACGAAGAAACCTTTATAGACTTCTGGTTCCTTGATCAGCTTCAAATAATTGTAGAGGAGCGCCAATATCTTGAAAGTCTCTCAATTGAGACAATATCAAATGAGGATTTTCGGAGGGCAAAAAGACTTGGATTTAGTGATGAGCAGCTTGGTTACCTTTGGGACTTAAAGGCTGATGAGGTCCGAAAGTCCAGAATAGAAGCTGGAATATTACCTGTTTATAAAACGGTAGACACATGTAGCGCAGAATTTGAAGCTCATACGCCTTATCACTATTCAACCTATGAGGATACAACGGAGGTTGCCCCTTCAGAAAAACCGAAAGTTGTAATATTGGGCTCCGGCCCCAACCGCATTGGTCAAGGAATTGAATTTGATTACTGTTGCGTGCACGCAAGTTTTGCACTGAGCGAAGTCGGATATGAGACTGTAATGATTAACTGCAATCCTGAGACTGTTTCAACTGATTATGACACCAGCGACAGGCTTTTCTTTGAGCCTCTAACTGAGGAAGATGTAAAAAATATACTTGATGCTGAAACAGAATCAGCGAAATTAGTCAAAGGACCGGGGATTGCTGGAATCATCGTAAGTCTCGGTGGGCAAACACCTCTTAAACTTGCATCAGCTTTACCTAGGGAACTAGTTGTCGGTACGCCACCGGACTCAATCGACCTTGCAGAAGATAGAGAAAGATGGAATTCGGTATGTAACCAACTTGAGATACCCCAGCCGCCAGGTGGGACAGCTACATCAGTCCCAGAGGCATTAGAGATCGTTAAAAGAATTGGCTTTCCAGTTCTCGTTCGCCCTTCTTACGTTCTGGGTGGAAGAGCGATGAGCATAGTTTACGACGAGGAGCAGCTTAGAGATGCCATGCAAGAGCTGAGCGTATCTGGAAGTTTAGGTAAGGAAGGCGGGTTATCCTCTCAACGGCCAGTGCTAATAGATCGATTTCTTGAAGATGCCACGGAAGTTGATGTAGATGCAATAAGGGACACTTCCGGAGAAATAATAATTGGCGGGATTATGGAGCATGTTGAGGAAGCAGGAGTACATTCCGGTGACAGTGCATGCGTAACCCCGCCAGTTAATCTCAGCGAGACTACACTCGCAACCTTGACGGAATACTCCACTTTGATAGCTGAAAAGTTACATGTTGTCGGGTTAATAAATATTCAATTCGTAGTAAAGCGTATTGGTGATTCAGAGACTGTTTTCGTTATCGAAGCAAATCCAAGAGCCTCAAGAACTGTTCCGTTTATCTCTAAAGCTACTGGAGTGCCTCTTGTCAAAGTCGCTGCAAGAGTGATGATGGGCGAAACGTTAGAAACACTTCGCATCGTTGGATTATTAGATCAAGAGAAAATTTTTAGCCATACGGCAGTGAAAGAAGCAGTACTGCCCTTCAACAGATTTCCTAATACAGACGCCGTATTAGGTCCTGAGATGCGTTCAACTGGCGAGGTAATGGGGATAGACGCTACACCAGGATTAGCGTTTGTGAAGAGTCAGCTTGCTGCTGGAATGTCTTTACCAAAAGACGGGACTGTATTCATATCAGTGGCAGATCGAGATAAGGCACAAGGTATAGAGTCAGCAAAACTGTTCACAGAATTAGGTTTCTCCATTGCAGCGACGGTGGGAACTGCCGAAGCCTTGAGGAAAGCGGGTTTGGCCGTCTCGGATATCGTTGCGAAGATAGGTGATGATGACGGGGTAACAGCTGTTGAATTAATTGAATCAGGAAAGGTTCAGTTGATCATTAATTCTCCACGTGGGAGGGGTCCTCGTGCCGACGGAGCCCATATCCGAAAAGCTGCAGGTGAAAGAGGGATACCTCTCTTAACGACTGCTTCATCCGGTTTGGCTCTTGCGAAAGGACTAGTTGATTGGAATGAGCATCCTCTGAAAGTGAAATCACTTCAAGATTTTCACATTGAAAACGAAAAGGTCGGGAAAACTGATGAGCAATGAAATAGTTGCTCAAGGTACTGATGGTACAAATCCCTTAGCTACCTCAGTGGGTAACATAAATCTAAAGAATCCCGTTATGTTAGCTTCAGGAACGGCAGGGCATGGCACTGAACTATCGCCCGTCATAGATCTATCAAGTGTTGGAGCATTAGTTGTCAAAAGCCTTTCGGCATATGAATGGGAAGGAAATAGTGCCCCCCGTTTGCACGAGACACCGAATGGGATGATTAATAGTATTGGGCTACAAGGTCCTGGCTTGCCTTACTGGATAGAACATATTCTGCCAAAGCTAATCGATGCAAAGATTACGATAATTCTGAGCATATGGGGAAGAACAATTGAAGATTATGCCGTTGCCGCCGATTTATGCACTGACTTACCTTCGGCGATAGAGGCAGTAGAACTAAACATTTCTTGCCCAAATATTGAAGATCGCGGAAAAATGTTCTCCCATAGCCCAGAAAGCACCAATGAAGTGATTCAAGCAACTAGTCAGATCAAAGTGCCTCGATGGGCTAAATTGAGCCCAAATGTCACAAATCTAGTGGAGATTGCTAGTGCTGCAAGAGAAGCGGGTGCTGATGGGGTTACTTTAATTAATACTCTGATGGGGATGGTAATAGATATTGATAAGCGGCGTCCATTGCTTGGAGCTGGAGGTGGCGGATTAAGTGGACCTGCAATTCGGCCTGTCGCAATTCGTTCAGTATTTGATGTTTACCAAGCCATGCCAGATATTCCGATCGTGGGTGTTGGCGGTGTGGCCTCGGCAAAAGATGTAATTGAGTTCTTGATGGCCGGGGCATCAGCAGTTCAAATCGGGTCTGCAAACTTTGCTAATCCCCGTATATCCCAAAAAATCATCACTGATTTAGGTAAGTGGTGTCGAGACAACGAGTTTGAAAGTATCAACGCAATAAAGGGCCTTGCCCACAAACCATAATGAAAATAGAAATGGAAATACATGGAAGAAGATTTTGAAATTAAACCAGAAATTACGAACAAGCTCGCTTTAGCGCTTGACGTGGATGATCTAGTGGTAGCTGTTCGATTAGCTAGAGATTTGATTCCATATTTTGGCGTAGCAAAAGTAGGTCTTGAATTATTTAGCGCAGCCGGGCCAGATATCATTGGTACGCTAAAGGAGATGGGGTACAAGGTATTCCTTGATTTAAAGCTGCATGATATACCTAATACCGTAGGACGAGCTGCAAAAGTTCTAGGTTCACTGGGTATTGATTATTTAACACTGCATACATCTGGGGGAGAAGCGATGCTAACCGCCGGTGTTGAAGGGCTTGCGCAGGGAGCTAAATTTGCGGAGTTGGAAGTGCCACAAGCCTTGGGTGTAACTATTCTCACCAGTCAGAAAGAAACGCCAGATACCTTGATGGCAGAACGTCTTCGTGTTGCAAAGTCATCGGGTTGTAAGGGAATTGTCTGCTCAGCAAAGAATTTGGAAGAAGCAAATCTGATAGTTCCTGATTTAACATTTGTAGTACCAGGAATTAGACCACTGGGAGTCGAACACCATGATCAAGCTAATGTCGCAACGCCTCTTGCTGCGATAGACAACGGTGCTGACTTGCTTGTGATAGGTCGCGCTGTCGTGCAAAGTGCTGACCCCAGGAGAGCTGCCCGTGAAATCATAATGGAGATCTCACAGATATCGCCAAAAAATATATAGCATTCACCGTTTTTTCGAGCGTGAGAATTATTATTTATGTATGCCCGCACCACCGAAACTCACTGACGAACAAAGGCGTGCAGCTTTAGAAAAAGCTGCCGAAGCGAGGAGGGTGAGGGCTGAACTGAAAGCATTGATAAAAATGGGTTCACTCACTATCAGCGAAGTCCTTGAGAAGTCTGACTCAAATGAAATCGTAAGCCGTACTAAAGTTCTCGCAGTGCTTGAATCAATGCCAAAAATAGGAAAAGTAAAGGCTCGTCGTATTATGAAAGAGATAGGAATCGCCGAAAGCAGGCGCCTCCGCGGGTTAGGCGATCAACAAAGAGCGGCACTCGTCTCAGAGTTCAGTTAAATCCCCATGGTTATCGTAGTCTCCGGTCCTGGCGGAGTTGGCAAAGGAACAATTGCACAATCACTTGTTGACTCTATGGATGATCTTTGGCTTTCAAAAAGTTGGACCACTCGATCTATTCGAGCCGGCGAGAGCCCTGATAGCTACGTTTTCGTTACACGTGAACAATTTGAGTCGTCTATTGAGAGTGGAAAGTTTCTGGAATGGGCGGAATTTGAAGGGAATTTGTATGGGACACCGCTGCCAGAAGCGCCAGAGGACATGCATATATTGCTTGAAATTGATGTTCAAGGAGCTACAGCCGTTATAGAGAAGTCCATACCAGCGCTTCTGATATTCGTAGATGCCCCCTCCGTAGAAGACCAAGCAAGAAGACTTAGGGGCAGAGGGGACCCTGAGGCTGAGGTAGAGAAAAGAATTCTTAAAGGGGAATTAGAACGCGAGAGAGCAAAAGAATTAGGAGCACACATCATTATCAATGACGACTTAGAGCACACAATTCAAGAAATACGAACTTTGATAGAGAGCCAAGCAAATGACCATTAAAGGCGAGATAGTTCATTTGGCGTATCTTAAGTAGTATTTTCAATCAATCTCGTTACCATTAGGTGTATATTTCGCAAAGTAAAGCGAGCGTTTGGAGTAAGAATGTCAACCGAAAATAATTCAATGATTTACCCTAAAATTGAGGGCTTGCTTGAAAGATCTCTCAAACAAGGGGATGAAGATTCCCATTCCAAATTTCGGCTTGTGACGCTAGCTGCTCAGCGAGCAAGACAGATTAATGCATATCGAAATCAGCTAGATGGAGGACTGGGAGTTTCCGTGCCTCCTCAGGTACATGCTGATGGCATCGCTAAGCCTTTATCGATAAGTTTTGAAGAGATTATTCAAGATAAGGTTTTAGCAGGGGAAAAGAAAGAACCTGACCCTGTTGCTGTTGAAGAAGTAATTGTTGAGGTTGACGAACCTGAAGAAGAGGAAGAAGAAACCGAGTAATTGGGTGTTCATGATGCTTTCGGACAAAAAGATTGTTTTAGGCGTATCAGGCGGAATTGCTGCCTATAAATCGATCGAGATAAGCCGAAGGCTTGTTGACGCAGGCGCATTCGTTTCCCCAATCATGACATCAGCTGCAAAAAAATTTGTAGGCGAAGTGACATTGAGTGCTTTAGCATCTGAGCCAGTCAAATCATCCTTATGGGAGGATGAGGACCCGATACCGCATACAACGCTAGGTCAAGAAGCCGATCTTATATTAATCGCTCCTGCTACGGCGAAACTTATAGGCACATATGCTTCGGGGATCTCGGGAGATCTGCTGTCGGCCACGCTATTAGCCACGAGAGCTCCCGTGATCTTGTGTCCAGCAATGCATACAGAGATGTGGGAACATCAAGCTGTACAAGACAATATCAAAATTCTGAGAGAGCGAGGAGTTGTTATTGTTGAGCCTGAAGATGGAATACTCGCTGGCGGTGATGTAGGGAAAGGAAGATTAGCTGGAGTTGAATCAATTCTTTCTTCCGTTGAGCACGTACTAACAAAAAAAGATCTTGATGACCTAAAAATTCTAATCACAGCTGGTGGAACGAGGGAACCTATAGATCCAGTGCGTTATATCACTAATAAATCCTCAGGAAAGCAAGGATACGCGTTAGCGAAAGCTGCGTATATGCGTGGGGCGGATGTTACGTTAGTTACTTCAATGCCTGATAGTGTGCCTCCAGGCGTTAAGGTCTTGTGCGCACAAACGGCGAAAGAGATGGAAGATGCTGTTATGGGAAACCAAGATGCCTTTGACGTAATAATAATGGCTGCGGCAATAGCCGACTTTCGCCCTGCAGAAGTATCGGACCACAAAATTAAAAAAACAAAAGGTCTACAAAGCCTTGAATTAGCAAGCACTCATGACTTCCTCGTTGATTTGGGGCGCGGGAAGAAGTCTAATCAAACCATTGTGGGATTCGCTGCTGAGACTGAAGACCTTGAGAAAAATGCAATAGAAAAACTGAAGAAAAAAGATCTAGATTTAATTGTTGCCAATAATGTTTCATTACCTAATGTTGGATTTTCTCATGATACAAATGAGGTAACTATCATGAGCGAAGACTCTAAATGGACACTTCCATTGTCAGATAAACGGATTATTGCCGACGGGATTCTCGACGCAGTTTTGGAGATTAGATAAGATTCTGTCTTGCTAAACAGATAAGGTATGGACATGAACGAATCCTTCACATTCACATCAGAATCAGTAACTGAAGGGCATCCTGACAAAATGGCGGATCAGATTTCCGACTCCATACTTGATGCTCTTCTCGCCAAAGACCCCATGAGCAGAGTTGCATGCGAAACCTTAGTAACAACTGGTATGGCTCTAGTTACAGGTGAGATCACAACCGAAGAAGCTTATGTTGACATCCCTGGCATCGTGCGGGAAACGATCTGCAGAATAGGCTATGACAAGCCATCGTTTGGGTTTGATGGTAATACCTGTGGCGTCATGATAGCGATAGATGAGCAATCAAACGATATTTCAGAGGGAGTTAATAGTTCTGTTGAGGCTAGAAGTGGAATAGCCAAAGATGAATGGGACTCATTTGGAGCAGGGGACCAGGGCCTTATGTTTGGTTATGCCACGGATGAAACACCCAATTTCATGCCTCAACCGCTAGACCTTGCTCATAGATTAGCCAAACAATTAACAGAAATTCGGCGTAGCGGAGTGGTGCCTTATTTGCGTCCAGATGGCAAGACCCAAGTCACAATGGATTATGAGGGTGGCAGGCCTGTCCGTCTTAGAAACGTCGTGGTGTCAACTCAACATAACGCCGGAATCGATAGATCGCACCAAATAGAACCGGACCTGATTGAGCATGTAATCCGCCCAACTATCCCTGACGAATTTCAGGATGACGCCTACGATGTGCACGTTAATCCATCTGGACGATTCGTTATTGGCGGGCCAGTCGGAGATGCTGGTTTGACTGGGAGAAAGATAATAGTAGACACATATGGCGGCATGGCTCGACATGGTGGTGGAGCATTTTCGGGTAAAGACCCGTCAAAAGTTGACAGGAGTGCAGCATATGCAACCCGATGGGTAGCGAAAAATGTTGTTGCATCAGGTGCTGCTTCACGTTGCGAAATACAAGTAGCCTACGCAATAGGCGTTGCAAGGCCGATGTCTGTTCTTGTTGAAACATTTGGAACCGAAACTGTATCTCCTGATTCAATCTCTTCAGCGATAGATGAAATATTTGACCTCCGTCCTGCCTCCATTATTCATGAGCTGGATCTTCGGAAGCCAATTTACGCCCAAACCGCAGCTTATGGCCACTTTGGTAGAGAAGAAGAGGCATTCACATGGGAGCAGTTAAATAAAGTTGATGCATTAAAGAGTGTTCTTAATATATAGCCCCCTTGTAGCACTAAAATCCAACCTGACTTCAGGGGACTTTTATGAGTAGCACCAAAGCGCGTCTGATATCAGCAGTCAAGGTGATACCAGATATAGATGGGATAGCACAAGAGTTTGATTACCTCGTCCCAGAAGACTGGAATATCTCCGGAGAAAGCAAGTTTCTTCAAGTAGGCACAATTGTACGCATCCGATTTCGAAACAGAATAGTTCGCGGTTGGGTATCAGAAATTAATCCGATGGATAAACCCAATGTTGAGCTAATTCCTTTAAAGATGCTAAGTGGGATAGGCCCGAGTCCGGAAGTAGTAAATCTTGCAAAATGGGCTGCTAAAAACTGGCATGGTCCAGTGAGTAAATTTTTAAGGGTCGCAAGCCCAAAGTCCATGATACGAGTAAGGCTCAATGAAGAAAATGAATATTTGGAACAATCTGAAATGCCAGTAACGAAAGAGAATCCTTTCTCTGGATTTTCTGTAACAGGAAGAGAAATATCTCCCCTAGGTGATAGGTGGCCAATAATTCATGAAACAGTCAAGCGCGGGAACTCGTTAATTTTAGTTCCATCTGTCAAGCAAGCGCAGTTGTTAGTGGGGCGTCTGAAGAGCATAGGCGTAAAATCTGGACTGCATGGCAAGGATTGGCTCTTGGGAGCACAAGGGGGGACGATAGTTGGGACTAGATCTGCGGCATTTGCAACAATAAAAGATCTCGCCGCAATATTAGTCATAGACGAGCATGATAATGCTTATAGAAATGAAGCTGCCCCAACTTGGAATGCTAGAGATGTTGTGCTTCAGAGAGCGAAGATAATTGGTATCCCAATTATCTTCACCTCCCCGATACTCTCGCTCGAGGTGAGAAAAGAAATTCAGACAACTGAAATCAAAGACGACGAGCTCAACACGGGATGGGGAAATATTCGTGTACTGGACCCAAAGCAATCTCAGGAGAAAGGACACGGTCTCTGGCCAAGTGATGTGATAGATCAAATGAAAAACTCTGAAAGAAGCATAGTCATACTTAACCGTAAGGGGCGATCAAAACTTCTTGTTTGCGCGTCGTGTGGTGAAATCGTGATCTGTTCCGAATGTAATTCAAAGATGAGTCAACCAAATGAAGATTCTTTGACATGTTCACGAAACCATAGGAGACCTATAGTTTGTTCATTCTGCCTGTCTACAAAACTCAAAAATCTTAGAATCGGAATTGGTAGAGCGAAGGAAGAACTGGAAGCCCTACTTCAAGAGCCAGTCCAAGAGATTCACTCAAGCATTGACGACGTTGATTTGCATAACGGTAAATACCTTTTGGGCACCAATGCTGCTCTCCATAGGGTTGACTGGGCTGATCTAATCTTCTTCGCCGATTATGATCAAGAGCTATATGCTGGTGGCTATAGGAGCGAAGAAACCGCACTCTCTAACCTGATTCGCGCTGTTAGGATAACAAACCCAAGGTCTCGAGCGAATGGTCAAGTAATTATTCAATCGCACTCACATAAGAGTGAACTTCTTGGACTTATTAGATCAGGAGAATTTAGTTCTTGGAGTGAGTTAAATGAGCGCCGTAGAAAATTACTGTCTCTACCGCCTTATGGTTCATATGCTGAAGTATCTGGTCCTGGAGCAAAGAAGTACATTGACCTTATAGATGTTATTGAGGGGATTGAGGTTCTCGGCCCCATCGAGGAATCCTGGCTTATTAAATCAGACTCTCATTCACTCCTGTTAAGAATTCTTTCCAAAGTTGATAGACCGAGAGAACGGGTAAGAGTGGCAATAAATGCGTAAAGAAAGCGCCTTAATTCCAGCCTTGTCTACGCATCTCATATAAAGCGATTGACACGGCGACCGAAACATTTAAGGACCCGACTTTCCCCAATTGAGGGATAAAGGTCACGGCATCACAGCATTCAAGAGCTCGTCTACTTACACCTCGATCCTCATGTCCTGCAAGGAAGCAAATATCCGTGTTTAGCTTTAGCTCATGAATTGGGACTGCACTCTCAGCCAGTTCCAATCCGACTACTTGGTATCCTTGTGACTTTGCGGCTTCAATTGCTTGAGTAACATCACGGCATTCAGACCACTTAAGGTAGCGATCAGTCCCCAAAGCTGTTTTTCCAGTTTTCGTATTGTCTGGTGTTGTAGACCCCGAACTAAACCATGCAAAATCAACTCTTTCAGCAGCTGAACTGCGTATGATTGAACCCACATTGTACGGACCTTGAATGCCATCAATGATAAGTGCAAGTCGGTTATTCGTTTTCTTGCGCCAGTCACGGTGGAGGCGCTTCAATTCAGTGTTTGATAAATGTTCAGACATGATGCTTGACCTCAAGAAGTCTGTAGCCTTTGAGAGACTTTAGCCGATTCGTCACCCAAGATTCATTTTCTAACCATTTCTGGACACTGTCCGCACCAAGATTTTTATTGATTACCAAATAAGCTGACCCAGAGACATTAAGGCGTCCAAGCCATATATTTAATAAGTTTTTCAGGTTCTTTTTACCAATTCGTATCGGAGGGTTTGACCATATCAAATCAAACATGACGTCTTTAGGAACCTCATCGGGTGTGCAAATTACAGTTTTATCGTTTTGAGTATTGCTCTTTGCGAGCTCAATAGCTCTTCTGTTGACATCTATTCCCCAGACTTTTGTATCAGGGAGCCTATGTTCCATCACAGCTGCAATTGGCCCATATCCGCACCCCAAATCAAGGGCATTTCTAGGGGGTGTTCCAGGGGTAGGGACATTGAGAAGCAGGAACTTAGTTCCGGAGTCCATCTTCTTCCACGAAAAGACGTTGTTCGACGTAACGAAAGTAGCTGAGAAATCCGGAAGGGATAGTTCTACAGACCCTTCCAACTCGTTGGAGGCGGGTTCTTGGTCAAAATAATGTCCGTGAGTTTCCATTTAAGAAACAGTACAGCCTCTGCATGCCACTTATCCTGCTATATCCTAGAAGTATGGATTCTTACACGATTAGAGTTTTCGGTGACCCAGTCTTGAAGAAGGTTGCTGAGGATGTCGAAAATATTGATGGAGACCT